>Ga0172379_10000088_pt1 | contig 231384 bp, 190 predicted proteins | sample GrowelOW334metaG_FD_119756 | JGI IMG/M metagenome (GOLD analysis project Ga0172379, IMG submission 119756) | Groundwater microbial communities from an aquifer near a municipal landfill in Southern Ontario, Canada - Groundwater well OW334 metaG | ecosystem: Environmental > Aquatic > Deep...
TACTGGCCCAGGCGGAACAACAACCAACAATACAACGCAAGAAGTAACAATTGGGGGGACATATTTATCCGGAAATCCGGTTAATGGTTATAATGGATCAATGGATGAGATCAGGATCTATGATTATGTGTTAAGTTTAGGTGAGATTGACACATTAAATCTGTATAAACAAATAACAGGGCTGAATTCCAAATCTTTAGTTGATCGAATTGTTCTATACCCTAACCCGATCTCAACCGGATTGCTTCATATTGCGAATATTCCTGAAAACTTAAGATTTAATGTAACAATATATTCTGTTATTGGCCAGAAGTTAGTTCAAGAATTCATATTGGGTTCTAAGACTAAAATTGATTTGTCAAAAATGAATCCAGGAGTATATTTAATATCAATCGAAAGTGAGGACGAAAATTATAGAATCATACGGAAAATACAAATCGATTGACCTCTGAAAAGAAGGCCACATTGTGAAGTAGTTTACATTACAAGAAACCCCGGCTATCCCAGATAGACGGGGTTTCTTATTAGCACAGTTTTATTAATATTTAGATATTAATGCTAAACTAGGTATGATCTACACTTTTGTGTCATATCGTTTAAGTAATAGTGTTTTATTCCATATTGTTTTTGATCCCTGCTTTGGGACATTACTTTCGGCAAAGTAATATGTGGAGGGGGCCTGCAGGTTTAAAGAAAGATAAAAGGCAAAATAGTAAGGTGGTTCGAGTCCAGTTCTACACCACGAAAGAACCTGGTCGAAACATTTCAAAATGGTGTGAATTCCATAACTCATTCCTGAAGTTTTGTAATACACCCGGGTTTAAGGCTGTCTACTTTTGATGCATCAATATTATTCGCAACTGGTCGCCGGTAGTGGGTCTAAATAAAACACAAATGATTAAATTTAAAAAAATAGTTACAGCCGTTGCGCTTGCAGCGGTTGTGTTGATTGCAGGATGTAAAAAAGATAGCACTCCTGAACCGCCTCCTTCTGGTACAACTCCTACAGCTCCAACCATTACAGCAAAAAGCCCGGGCAGCAATGCAACCAACGTGGCACTCAATAAGGTAATATCCATTACGTTCAACGAGACAATGGATTCTTCAACAATTAATACGACTACTTTTTCCTTAAAGCAAGGTACTACAACGGTTTTGGGTATTGTTGGTTATTCGGGAACTACAGCCACATTTATGCCCTCAATAGCACTTACTGCGGGCATAGTTTATTCAGCTAATATAACTACAGGTGCTAAAAGCACTAAAGGAATTTCGCTTGCTGCTAATACTTCATGGAATTTTACAACCGGAAGTAATGCAACAGGTCTTGCAGTTGTTGACTTAGGAGCAGCAGGTAATTATGTTATACTTGCTAAAACCGCCATTAACAATAACCCGACTTCCGCTATTACAGGTGATTTAGGATTAAGTCCTGCAGCTACATCTTATATCACAGGGCTTTCTATTACGAATGCCACTGGATATGCAACTTCTGCACAGGTAACCGGAAAAATATATGCCGCAGATATGGCAAGCCCTACATCGATTAACCTTACAACAGCAGTAAATGATATGACAACAGCTTTTAACGATGCAGCAGGTCGCCCTTCACCTGATTTCACTGAACTTTTCACCGGCAACATCGGCGGTAAAACACTTACTGCAGGTCTTTATAAATGGTCGAATACTGTTACTTTACCTGCCAACGTAATAATTTCAGGAAGCTCAACAGATGTTTGGATCTTCCAGATAGATGGAGACCTTACTGTAAGCTCAGGGGTAAAAATTATTCTAAGCGGAGGAGCGCAAGCCAAAAATATTTTCTGGCAGGTTGCAGGCACCGTAAGTATCGGCACCACAGCACAATTTAAAGGTGTAATATTGTCTATGACAGGTATTACGTTTGCTACGGGAGCAGAATTTACCGGCCGCGCCTTAGCACAGACCGCTGTTATCCTTGATGGAACTAGTGTAACTAAACCGGATTAATATAGTAGAAGGTAAAAACATTAGATGGTTCGATTAACTTGGGTAGAATAGCAATTCTTTCTCCCGGGATTATGAGTCTCTGTTTTGGGACCTTGCGTTCGGCAAAGCAATAAGGAGAGGGGGCTTGCAGGTTTTAAGAAAGATAAATGGGGCGGTTTGAGTCCTGCCTCTACCGGCATAAAATTTGATTCTTCTAAAAATAATCTTTCACAGCAAATTCAAATTGTTCGATAAACAGCTTCTTAAATGCACTGATATTATTTTGTTCGTAGAAGATCAGCAGAGCTTCTTTGTATTGCATCGACCCAACTGTTCTGAATGAGATAGGGCAGTAATGGTGATCCATTAAAAGGGCATTGCTCAGGATCCGGGCTGTTCTTTTATTCCCGTCTGCAAAGGGTTGGATATAGGATAGGAGAACCAGGGCAAAAAGTGCTTTGACAAAAACATTTTTTTCTGCATTTACCAAATCACAGAAGTCGGCCAGTGCCTCCTTGATTTGAAATTCATTATCGAGAGGTTTGTAATTGGTTCCTGAAATCCCCACTCTTCGTTTGCGGGTATTGCGATCAATATTAAGTTCTTTAACCAGCAAACTGTGAATGTCTTCAATCCGGGATACGGTCAAAGGGTTAACATAGCCCGGATGGACAACAATAAAATCAATTGCTGCTTTATGATTGAGAAGCATGGTTGCCTCATCCTTTGTTTTTCCGGCGGCGGTATGTTTTTCTTTCAACAGTTGTTCCGTCTCAAGCAATGAATACGTATTGCCTTCTATTTGTGAAGATTTCCAACTCAAATCTATGGCCAATCGTTCCAATTCATTTTTGTATTCCTGTACTGAAAGCCGGGCTGCGTTTTCACTGTATTTATGTTGAAGGTTGGTTAATCGTTCCATCTCTTCGGCAGTAAATACTTCGGCATTTTTCAGGATGTCCTTTATCAGTGTATGATTGAACTGATCTTTAATGATTCTTTCGTCAATTTCTTTTTGAAAGTATTCCCTTACATCAATGGGTCGTATCAATTCAAATACTGTACTCAATTGATACCGGGTAGCTTTGCCTTTACCGATGGCAACAACCAGTTTTTTTTGAACCAACTGATTGATTTGCCGTTTGATGGTGGCGTATCCGGCTACATTACCCAATCCATCGTCAATCTCCTTTGATGAACAAAAGGGATGAATACCAATGTAATCAAGCACTAGAGCACTAATATCTCTTTTAATTCGTGGCATCTGTTCGTTATAAGGCTCACAAATTTACAAAATAAGGATCAAAATACAATGATTATGAGCCATATTTAAGTAAAGTGTGAGCCTTAAATACAATTATAGCTCATAAATACTGATTTTTAAGCTCATAAATTAGCTTTTCAGGTCAAAAGGATGGTTTTAAATGAGCTTAAATAATTAGATGGGAGTTACCTGATCTATAAAAATTGAGTGGAACGATGTACAGAATTGTCAACTGTATTTCTGATCATCATTGGTCCAGAATTGAATTCCATAGAGTTTAAGTCCCTGTTTTGGGACCCTGCCTTCGGAAAAGCAAGAAGTGCTATATTTGAAGAGACTTGAAGGATTTAAGCAGTGTAAAAAGAAAAATGGTTAGGTGGTTCGAGCCCTGTTCTCCACCCGTTCAACATCACTGAAAATTGCTCTGCCATCTTATAAAATATTTTATCCATCTGATTGGTCTCTTCTCGGTGGGCCCAACTGGGATCGAACTTTTCTGAAACACTCATTTTCATAATTTTTGTTATGCATAATCCGTTGCATGTGTTGACAATGCTCATTTCTTGCTTTTCCGAAGGCACGGTCCCAAGTTTGGGACCATTTGACCCTACTAATTTAAAATAATTCCCCGCAAATACACCTTATCCACCACAATCACATACGGTGCAAGGGCAATTTTTGTTTCTCTTTAGTCGCTTTAATTGTGCATTCTTGAGACGTAGTTCAAGATCGGGAAGTTTTAAACCTCTGTAGGCCTCATCAGGTGTTAAATGCTTGTTGGCATGATGCGGACGAATATGATTGTAATCGTGCACAATAGATTTTAATGCCACACATAGCTCTTCATAATTTTGAGGGATATCTACAAAAAGATAGTTGTATTTTAAAGAACGGAAAAACCGTTCGATCATTGAGTTGGATTGCCTGATGTCTTTTAAGGACCGGAAATGTTTGACGTCAGCCCCGTTAACTTCATTGTATTGTTTGATCAGAAATTGCGTGTGTTCATTGAAGTTTTCTTTGCCTCCGTCGCTTATCAGGTTTAACTTGATAATGCTGGCACTTCTCAAGGCCTCTTCGATTAATGCACAGATGTATGCATTAGAAATTCTTTTTTCGCATCTCCAGGATATCAGCTTTCGCGAATAATTATCTAGCATGGCATAAACATAATTCCATTCCCCATCTCTGGTTCTAAAATAGCTTAAATCCATATGCCAATACTCATTAACATATTCTGCACGTAGAGGGGTATATTTCGGTTTCCGATAACGATTGTTCTTATTGGCTGGCCGTATATGTTTTGCATGTTTATAAAAGGTAGATCTTGAGATATTTAGTTTGTTTGTTTTGAGCAATTCGCTGTGAACTGCACTTTTTGCCCATTTTGCATATTTATCATCTTGAAGATTATTTTTGATTACCATAAATTCATTTTTAGTAATCTGAAAAGGGTGTTTTTTTGCACAAAGTAAGGATTGGCTTGAACGACAATTAAACTTAACTTGTGTATACCATTTTTCGTATCTGTTAGGGCTTATCTGAAACCATTTCAACAAAGAATTTCTTGGAAATTTATTTGAAAATTCCTCGATCAATTCTACGAATTCTAATTTGTTGGAGGATAAAATTTTAATAAATCGTTCCTTCCCGTAGAGTTGGATGGTGCGAAAGTGTAATTTGCTTATTGAATGAAACATTCGTTTCTTCCTGATCCAATCTTTATCTTCTTTCTGCACCAATAAATCAATCTGGTCTCTGATTTCCATTTCTTTTTCCAGATTAAAGATTTTATCAGAACTAATTTTTCTCCAGTTACTTTTGGTTTGTTTAGGAATACTATTTCTTATTTCATTTGAAATAATTTCTTCTTCGCGTTTTGTAGCATAAGCCCATTTGTAAAGTTCAGGATACTTTTTCTTACTTTTCATGGTAGAATGATTAAGCATGCATAATCCTGAATTTCTATCTATTGACAAGTAGATGCGTTTAACCTGTTGTATTACTTTGCTGTCCTGGGTTTGTAAATCATGGCGTGATTGTAACAACTGTCAGGCTCCAAATTTAAAACCATTCCGTTCATAACCGCAGCTAGATTGACTTTCTATTTCAAAACCGTTTTGAAGCTAGGTAAGCTGAACAAAAATGCTTAAAGACATTCATCGCCCATCATTTCCGTAAATTATACAAGTATTTCCCTAAGTAATGTATGGCTTAAATGTCGGATACTGGCCAACTTTGATAGGTGAAAATTCCTTCACAATTAATTTTATTCAAAGATGTCAGAAAATCAAAAAGACGTATTCAAAAAGGATCATACCGAAGAACCGTCGATCAAGAAAACAAGTGAACATAATAACTCACAACCGATTCCGGGTAACCCCGATGAAATAAAGCATATCCCCAAAACAGAAGTTCCTGTAATCAGTGATAAAAACAAGGATGATGTGAATGACAAAATGGAAGATACTTCGATTACGAAACATGATAAAACTTCCGGAAATCATACGGATAAAGCGCCTTCCGAAGATGCTGCCAATAGCGAAGACAACGAAAGAAACAACATGTAACAAATGTTAAATGCATCTTACTGCTGATAAGAACGGGTTGAATAATTCAACCCGTTTTTTTTGTTCCTGCTCTGGTAAAACAGGTGTCTGTATTCCTGATGCAGGTCAGTATATAGAAATGGGATTGAAGTAACTTTGATGCTTTGTTCTTCAATTCAGAAAGATGAAAAGGTATTGTACGCTGTTTACTTTAATAGCTTTGCTGATGCATTCACTTTTAGCAACAGCTCAACAAGAAAATAACCAGTATAGCAATAGAATCAGCTTTGGATTGGGTGGTGAGGATGGTTTTTTGGGTATTGATTATTCCGGAGACATTTACAAGTCAAGAGTTTTTTTGGGTATTGGTACAGGATTAGGAACAGGTTTGACAGGTTATCTTCGATTCGAACCATTCAACTGGTATGGTTTGACTCCGTTCATTAGTCCCGCAGTTTCGCATACATTTGGCGGCACGCTTATACTTTCACCTGGCACATCCGTGTTTTCCATTTCAACGGGACTGAACTATCTGCCAAAGCTTAAATGGAAAAGCATTCCAACTCTCGGTTTAGGCATAACATACTATTCCATACTTACAAATACTTCAGGCGGTGACTTGAATGGTTTTGGTCCGTTAATAAAAATCGGGTATGCTTTCTCAAAAAAAATTAATTAGCCTTAGAACTTAGATCCACTTCATGGAAGTGTCATTCAATTAATGGATGATAATCTTCTTTAATATTTCGAAACCACCTGACGTATTCAGCTTGATAATATACATTCCAGGATCCAACTCCAGGTTGATCATGAATTGTTTCTCGTCTCTCACTTCTGTCATGATGATTTGTCCCAAACTGTTTGTGATGGTGAACGTGTGAACGGGTTGTGCCGCTGAAATGGTGAAACCGGCTTTACCGGATGGATTCGGAAAGAGATCAACCCGTATGTTCTCAGAAGAATTTTGGTTAAGTCCTGTAGTTGGTTGTTGCGTATACAACCCGTCCGATTTTCCAAGGAACACCTTTCCCTCCGTTTCAATTACATCATAAATATACCCGGTTGAAATGAACTCTTCATCTTTATCCCATGTTGATCCAATAGTGGCCGATTTGTTTCTCTTCTGAATCCAAGCACCCTCGGGAATGATGTTAGTCACGGTATAGAGATCAGTTGTTCCAACGTAAATATTTCTTGAATAACCGTTATGCGATCCGATTTTGTCATCCGCCCAGTTCAGGCCATCATCATCACTGCGGATGATCCTGGATCCGTTTACGGCATAAATAGAATTGGAGTCCGTCATCAATTTTTGGATCTGAAGTCCGGGACGGAGTATGCCATAATAAAATTCTTCGCCCCAGGAATTTGCATTTTGATTCAGGCGGTACAAAGTGCCATTTGCACCAGCACCGATCAGCAGCTCATTGTGAATGCTAAGAATGGTATTCACGTTAAAGGAGTATGATGGGAGGGAATCGTTTAAGGCAACCCAATCATCAGAAATGGAATCGAAAATAAAAACACCGTCACCCAATGTGCTTGCATAGATCCGGCCCGAATGACTTTCAATGCCTGAAACAGCCGGCAGATTCGCACCGGTATGTTTCCATGCTGCGCCTCCATTATTACTGGAAAAGATTCCATCATTGAATGTTCCAACATACATGGTATTACCGATTGTTATCAGTGTATTCAGAAGAATAGGTTGGCTGGATATGGTAACTGTAGTCCAACTTATACCTCCATCCCAGCTTTTATAAATAAAATTGGTATCGCTGGCCGCAATCAATGTGTCGCCGAGCATGGCCAATGCAATGATGTCTTGATTCGGAATTACATTCACTCTGGTCCATTGTGCATAGGATGTATGGAAGTGAAATAGAATGACAGAGATAGTAAGAAGAGTACTTTTCATTGGATAGGTTCTATCCCATTTCATTATCCGGGATGAGCAGGCGAAAATATCAGTTCTATCAAGCAATAATCTCTAATGTTTTCTTAAGACTTTCATTTCATTTCACCCGATTGATTGAGTAAAAAGCTACCATTCACTTATAAAATGAGCCTTAGAATTTGTCGCCTGTAAAAGTTAAATATTCTATGAACCAACAATGCTTTTGCCTGTTTTAAAGTGGTTAAAGTTCTTGCTAAGCTTGCTAAAAGAGTTTCTGAATTCATTCGTAAATCTTGAAAAATAGCTTTAAAACCCGCGGTTAAAAGGAGTATCGGGTTCTGCTCCTGTTTTCGCTTTAATTTCTGCCAATTGATGCGTTCTAAGAATTCAGCTTCCGGTTAACCCTCTAAAACTGGCGGCAAATACCGCTTAAAAAGGAGTCAATTGTCTTCTTTTCTGCTATCTAATGTCATTTTTTGGTCAGGTCATATGATAGTAGACTTGTAGAAAATTTGGTAAACACGATTATGAAAGCCCAAACATTTCAAAAAAGTGTGGAAGTAGAAGAAGATTTTATCAGCGCGATCCCTGTTCTTGACAAGTATTGTACATCAAACCAAAAGCGACTCCTTCGCGAGAGCGCAGCTTGCCATATTTACAAAAAGAACAATGTAATCTTTTATGATTTTCAACCGGCATCGTTCATCTATCTTATTTTTAAAGGCAAATTGAAACTTTGGCTTGAAGGTATTCATTCCCACGACATGATTGTGTCTTTCATCAAAGACGGAGATATCATCGGGTACAGGGGTTGTGGGCAGAATACAACGTATAACCTTTCGGCTACCACGATAGAAGATTCTTGTATTTATATGATTTCAAAAGATGTTTTCAACGATATCACCAAAGAGAACCAGGAGTTGTATCAGCAGATCCTGTGGGGCTATATCACACAACTCGGCAAAGTGGAAAGAAGGTTGCGGAATATGGCAGAAATGAATGTACGTGAAAAAACGGCAGATGCCATTTTATTGCTGATGCATGAATTTGGAGTGGAAGAGGATCAGAGCCTCACTATCAATCTATCGCGCGAAGAGATAGCTTCCATTGCGGGAATCAGCACGGACCGGGTGGTGAAACAATTTTCGGAATTTGAAGAAGAAAGCCTGCTCTCTGTTCATGGACATTCTATAAAAGTGATGGATAAACCAAAACTGGAACTTATCGTAAACAGGTACAGGTAACTTACACTTCTTCTTTCAGGATATCTGAAACTGATCCCGGAAAACAGCTGATGTTCTCCGGGATTTGTTATTTTAATCAATGCATGAATTGTGCTTTGTTAATCAGACACTTTGGACCATGCATCCGCCTGTTTTTTTTAAGGCAAGTGTCCCATTTATTCCTTTTAAATGTCATTGTGCCGGGCGCATTTGGCCTCTTGTTTTGAACTACGAAACGGAGACAAAATCAAAACCAACAATCATACTCATGGAAGATAATAACAGCAACGCAAAAAAGAACGGAAGAAGGGAAATGCTCAAGATGGGCATCCTTGCAGGTGCCGCTACATTAACCGGTGCAGGCATGATTAACCTTCTTGGGAAAACCAAGGCATCTCCTTCTGAAAAAGTAAAAGTACTTACTTCGGATGGAAAGCTGGTTGAAGTGGAACAAGAGAGTGTAACGAGTACTTCAACTTCAGGCGGGTTTGAAAAGATCCGCGAAGGAATTCCGGGAAAGAAATTTGTAATGGTTATTGATCTGGCCAGGTGCGGAAATGAGAGAACCTGCATTGAAGATTGTCAGAAGATGCATAAGGTACTTCCGCCAACCGAATACATAAAAGTAAAACGGATGAAGGATTCAGAGCTGGGTAAACCTTATTGGTTCCCTCAGTTGTGTTACCAATGCGATAATCCTCCGTGTACCAAGGTTTGTCCGGTAGATGCCACCTTTAAAAGAAGCGATGGTATTGTAGCTGTGGATCCGGAACGCTGTGTGGGTTGCAAATTCTGCATGGCAGCCTGTCCATATTCTTCAAGAACTTTCAATTTCGGAAGACGTCAGCAGGTAGCCTTTTCGGAGCAACATAAAGATGATAAGAATTGTTGTACTCTTTCTCATTCAGATACCATTGGCACTGTTTCCAAATGCGACTTCTGTCCTGAAGAAGCTGCAAAGGGCAATTTGCCAGCCTGCGTGCGCGGATGTCCAAATGGAACAATATTTTATGGAGACGAGAATGAAGACACAGTAACGAATGGGGAAGAAGTGTTCCAGTTGTCGGAGTTGATAGGAAGCAGGGCTGGATACCGCCAGTTTGAAACGCTGGGTACCAAACCCCGTGTGTATTACCTGCCACAGGTTAAACGCAATTTCCCATTCGAAGAAGCTGCTGCAAAACACAATAACGAAGAATAATCATGAATTTAAAAAGCGAAACAGAAGCGCAGGTAACTGCTGTACAAGAGCATATTTCTGAACACGATCCGGAAACGATGGCCATGAGTGAAAACTGGTGGAAAGAAGAGTTTTTTAAGGCTGTGAAAAAGGACAAGAGTCAGGTTCAAAAGTATATGACGATGGAAGATGATCTCTTGCACCCTCTTCGTAAAACAGGAGTATGGGCAAAGATTTGGATCGGTTTCCTCCTGGCTGTTTGTCTTGCAGGTGTATATGCTTATTATCTTCAGGAATCACGAAATAAATATGAAACGATCAACCTCCGCGATTATACGATGTGGGGCGTTTATATTTCGACGTTTGTTTTTTACATCGCTTTAAGTATTGTAGGTGCCTTGATGTCGGCTGTGTTGAAGCTGATCAAATTTGAATGGTACCGGCCTCTGGCACGCATGGCAGAGATCATAGCTTTTGCTGCAATTGTAATGGCAGGTTTGTGCATCATGGTTGCCATGGGTCGTCCCGACCGGTTGCATTATCTGGTGATCTACGGTAGAATTCAATCGCCGATCACCTGGGATGTGATCATTGTGGTAACGTATATCGTTGCAAGCGCCTTGTTGTTCTTTATGTCGGCTGTACCCTGTATGAAAATATGCAGCGACCGCCTGGAGGGTATACCACGGTTTCAAAAATGGCTTTATAAAACCCTGTCGTTTGGCTGGAAAGAAACTCCTGAGCAGGTGAAGATTCTGAAAAAAGGTGTGCTGTTTCTGGCTATCATTATTATTCCAACTGCTATAGCTATCCAAACTGTGGATGCATGGCTTTTCGCCACCACGCTGCGGGCCGAATGGGACAGTACAAACTTTGGTACCTATTTTATTTCAGGCGCTCTGGTACTTGCAGCAGCAGCCATGATTGTAGCCATTTATGTGTGCAGGAAAGCCTATCGTTTTGAAAAATACCTGACCGAAAAGCATTTTGATTATATGGGTAAAATGCTCGTATTCCTTTCATGGTGTTATATGTATACCAATATCAACGAATACCTGATCCCCTCATACAAAATGAGTGGACTTCATGCAAATCATCTGCTTAATCTTTTCACACAGGATTCGGCTCCGATGTATTGGCTGGTTGCCGTGTTCGGAATTTTTGTTCCTGCCTTGTTTCCGATCATGCCGTCTATGCGAAAACCATTACCGTTGTTGGTTATTGCCCTGCTTACTGTAGCTGCAGCCTGGTTTAAACGGTATCTGATTGTTATCCCCGGATTACTTCATCCATATCTTCCCATCCAGGATGTTCCTGAATCATGGACGCATTATACTCCCAGTATGATCGAGATGACCATAGTAGGAGCAACTTTTGCCGGACTATTATTGATCATCACCCTCCTTTCAAAATTTGTTCCCATCATTTCTATCTGGGAAGTATCAGAAGGAGAAGGATTCAATATTCAACGCATTCACAAAATGCGGGAACCGGTAAAACAGGAAAGAAAAGCATCTGCCGTTTTGGTAAATACTTTTCTGGTTGTTGCGTTGATTCTTCCGGGTATGTTGCATGCGCAAGAGTATACGGTTAGTCTTACGCTTGGAAAAGAAGACACTGTAAAGGTATGCCAGGCGCTTGTTACAGCCGATGGACTTCCGGCAGAGGAGCAAGGTGTGAAATTTTATGTCAAACGCTTTTTCGGACTGTTGCCATTAGGACCTGCAGTTTATACCGATGAAAACGGAATCGCTAAAACGAATTTTCTACTCAATCTCCCCGGCGATTCGGCCGGCAATCTTAATGTAGTGGCAAGTCTTGAGGATGATGAAGAAGTTCTTGATGAAGCAACTGCTCCATGGGGATTCATCAACAAACCGCAAATAGTAAATGATCAAAAGGCCTTATGGGCATCACGAACCAATGTACCAACTTATTTCATCATTGTATCAAACCTCATCATAGTAGCGATATGGATTGGCATGTTCTACGTGATGTATCTGCTCTTTTACAAAATCAGACAAAGCGGAATCGACATTCATGCCTGAAGATTCCAAATTATATCAATAAATAAATATCGTTCACAAATTAATTTCAAAGTCATGAAAAATTCAATTAAACAAACGCTCCTGCTTTTAACAGGAATCACTACATGTGGAATGTTCTTTTTTGCAGCAAGTCCTCAACAACCAGCAGTTGAAAAACCTGAAGGCAAACCATGGCCTGTCCCTAAAAAAGTAATGACCATTACCAGTCCGATTCAGCCTCAGGAAGGAATCCTGGAAACCGGAAAAGATATCTGGTCGCAGCAATGCAAATCATGCCATGGTAAAAAAGGTAAAGGCGATGGAGTAAAGGCAGACAAGCTCGACATTTCCTGCGGAGATTTTACTTCTAAAAAAATCCAGGACGCAACCGATGCTGAACTTTTCTGGAAAATGAGCGAGGGCCGAAAACCCATGCCATCGTTTAAAGGTGAGTTATCCGATCTCGAACGTTGGGCAGTAGTGTTGTATACACGTACGCTTGCTGAAGACGAGCAGTAATTATAGAGATCACACGATAGTGCCGGAATAAGTTGGAAGAAAGCATGACGATTCCTTCTCCGGACAAGGGATCATACCCTACATGTAAACAAGAAGCCCTCAACGTGAAAAGTTGGGGGTTTCTTGTTTCTTAAAACCCCTTTATCGTTTCTTATCATATGGAAACAGTAAATCCAACTTGAGTTAGAATTGGGATGCAATAGGAATTTTATTTTTGAATGGTAAATATTTGAACGATAAGAATAAATAAGAACAAATCAAGGTAAATGGTCTGCTCTCATTCTTATTTTTCCCTACCTTGCCTCTACCATGCGTATCCTTAGATTATTGTTGTTGCTGCTCATCGCTCTGGGTACACAATCCTGTAGTAGTGACTGTAGCGGACCGAAGAGTGGTTATTTTTATGTCTATCAATTTACCAATCCGGGTACTTTTATTCAGTTGAATTGGAAGAACCGGATTCCCCGCTATGTTCATTATCCTGCTTTCAATAAAACCGACTCTATCTTTTTGGTTTCTGTTAAAGAGCGATATTCAAAAAATCCTGTAAGCTGGGTACATGGATTCTACCTCAATTCAAAAGAGAATTTTACCACTGTGGTGTTCCGGTATGATGTGGGTGAGGATACCGTAACACTCCACTATTCCTGTAATATTTTATATACGGAAAATGAGTGTGAAGAGTATTTTCAGATTATGGCCAATGAAGTTTCGCTTGGTTATAGCTCTGGTGATTCCATCTATCTGTTCAACAAACAACTTTTCCTGCCATGAGAATACTTTTCTTCCTGATAGGATGGTCGTATTGGGGTAATGTGAGTTCTCAAGCTATATTGGTTGGGTTCGATTATGTTCCACATCTGTTCATTGGGGAAAATTGGGGGTACGAAAGTTCTATCAATCTGTTTGAATATAATACACCTTCATCAGAATATGAGCTGCACATGGGTTTCCGTTTTGGTGATGCAGAAAAATCTGTTCTAAGTTTAACATATGGAAGGGGAGGGTACGGCGACCCTGCTTTACCTAATTATATCAGAAAAGGTGCTGCGCCGGACTGGAATTTGCTTTTCGAATACCATTTGTTTCGGATTACATACGGAACATGGATGTCGACACGAAACGGAAGAAACGCTTTAATGCCAACCTTTGGAATACTTTTATCACCCACACATTATGAAATTAAAAAATCGCTTGTTGATTATTTTGGGAATACATTCACAGAAAGGCATAAAAAAGAACGCGTTAATATTGGAATTCAAGGCGGGGTCCATTATTTGTTTAAACTGGCAGGACCTGTTTTTATAAAAACAGGATTATTGATGGTAATAACACCTCAGTTTATGGGACCGTTTGTCAATGATCCCTACAAAGGGTATAACCCAGGTCCTTCAATAGTTCCAGGTGGCGGCACTTTTCCGCTTTTTAATTTACTCTTTACGCTGGGTGTTACGATTGAGCTGGATCAATCTTTGTATACAAAATGAATAACACTACTCCAACAGCTGAAGTTTGATGAGAAACAATATCCTTATAATGCTCTCTCTTTTTGTTATCTCCTGTTACAAAGAACCTCCGGTAATTCCGGTGGATAATACAAAGCCGAGTGGATCTATTTATTATTCGGCATGGGGACGCACAGAAGACTCTGCCGGATTCAAAATCAACCGGAGTTATTTCAACGGGAATGCATATTTCTTCAGTACACCTTTAATGAACGGTTATCAGGCGGAAATTGTAGGTGATGTAATGATTGGCAGTATTACGATTCCGTTTGATAGTATTTATTATTACCAATTTTTAAAACAGCAAATATTTGATCCCATCAATCCAATTCAATTTGGAAGAACACTTTTGTTTTCCATCGAAGGAGGCGACAGTTATGCTCCGGCTACTAATGTAATTTATGTACCGCAGATTATTTATATACGCACCCCGCTCGATAGTTTGCTGTATACGAACGAAAGAATTCACAGTAAAAAGGAAGGCATGTCTATAACCTGGAACACTGATCTCAAAAACAAACAGGTTTTAGTGAGTTTATTTTACGATGGAGTTGCTTCAAGCAACAACAATCCCGGGCTCAGCAATAAGAGTTATACGGCAAGAGTAATTTCAGTTCACGACAACGGTACATTTACCCTTGATCCGGATTTGTTTGCTGATTTTGAACCACAAAGTGTTGTAAATATTCAGGTGTACAGAGAAGGGAAGGGCTGGTTAATTTCAAACAAGCATAAGGTAGACATAACGGCTTCCACTTATTCTTACAAGGAATACACCATTGCAGAATAATTTGAAACGGAAAATACTTGAACAAATTGCAAAAATTTCAAAACCACCTACCGATAGCTGAAAGAGCCTTCCATGGTAACTAACAGATTGCTTCTCCGACCGCTTGAACGTATAGAAACTGCATATACAATAGCTCCGTCATTTTGCAGAATTTCCGTAGCATGCAGCATGCTGTAGCCTATCTCGCCAAATTGCGAATCAAGTGTTGCTTTTATGGTTTCGGGAAGGGCTTTTAAGCGAATGTTTTTTTCTGTTTCTATCCATTTGCCTTCTTTGTTAAAATAGGCATTCAATTTCACCTTTTTCTGTACAAATGAAACCTTATAGGGTTTGTCTTCGTCTTTTATTTTTGTCCATTTGGTGGATTTTGCATCCGGATAATGTTCGTTAAAGGATTGAACGACTTCCGAAGGTGGTTTGAAAGCTGAAGCCTGACTGGTATGCGTGATCAGCATACTAAGTACAAGCATGCCCATGATACGGACTGATTTGGACAGAGTTTGAAAAAGAAAAGATTCTAACATAATCATGGCTAAGTTTTGTTTATGTAGTTGATCCTGTGTATATACCATTGTTATAAGGTCAGATATTGAGAAAACGATACAAGTATAGGTTAAATAGGTATAAAAGGGGTAATTACAGTATGGATATTAAAATAATTAAGAAAAAATTGACAATAGAAATGCAATTGACCCGATTTTTTGGGATGGATATTAATTGAGTAATAGGATTCTCAGCAAGGAAGGTATACACAAAGCCGTAAAGCATTTAGCGAAGTTTAATTGATTCAGGCAAAAATTGTATGTCATGAGTCAGGTTTAGCAGCATTTAGAAAACTTTAAGTAATCTGTAGCTGAAAACGAAATTTGAGAGAAAGAAATGTTGTAAGGATTATTAAAATACCTCTTTGGCGATGGCTTTGGTGGCCTCACTAAGACCCATGGTGTAGTAATGCAATACCGGGACTCCGGCTGCTTTCAATTCTTTGGATTGTTGAATAGCCCATTCAATGCCAATTTGTTTGATGGCTTTATCGTCTTTGCAGGCATCAACGGCATCTACCAAATCCTGAGGCATATCGATGTGAAATATTTTAGGCAAAGCAGTAAGTTGTTTGCGGTTGGCCAGGGGTTTCAACCCCGGAATAATGGGTATTTGAATACCGGCATCACGACAGCTTTTTACAAATGCAAGGAATTTTTTGTTATCGAAAAAGAGTTGGGTTACAATATAATCAGCACCTGCATCTACTTTCGACTTCAGCCACTTAATATCACTATTCAGATTAGCGGCTTCGAAATGTTTCTCCGGATATCCGGCCACTCCGGTGCAAAAGTTTGTCGGTGTAGCGTTTTCGAGATCTTCATCCAGGTATTTGCCTTTGTTCATGTCTTTTACCTGATTCAACAATTCGAGCGAGTCTTTATTTCCATCCGGTTCCGGGATAAATGAACTTTCGTTTTTCATAGCATCTCCCCGAAGGACCAGAACGTTCTGAATGCCTAAGAAATTCAGATCAATGAGTGCGTTTTCGGTTTCTTCTTTACTGAATCCACCACAAATCAAATGTGGTACTGCTTCTACCTGATACCGATTCATCAACGCTGCGCAAATGGCAACAGTACCCGGACGCTTCCGCGTGTACACTTTATCAAATCCTCCTTCTTTACGTTTGCGTAAAATAAATTCTTCGCGGTGATAGGTGACATCTATGAACGCAGGCTTGAATTCCATCAACGGGTCTATTCCGTGGTACAGGGAATGAATGTCTTTTCCTTTCAACGGAGGCAAGATTTCGAAAGAGAACAAAGTATTTTCAGCGTTCTGGATGTATTCTGTAATTTTCATGGTGTTATTGAGGGCGGTGCAAAACTATCGGTTTAATGAATATATCCATAATAATTTATGATGCCGATCAAAGGAATCAATGGCAAGTCAAAAACGTAAGTTCTGGCAAAGTAGTATATTGCCTCTTTTTAAAAAATAGTGCTGTTAATTACGCTTCTATTCTGGTTGAGTAGTGCATTGGTATTTCATTCCTATGTGGTCTATCCGCTCATCCTCCGTATTAAGTCCCGGGGACTGAAACAGGATTGCGACGACAACACCTTTGAGCCTTATGTAGATATATTGATGGCCGTTTACAATGCAGAAGCCATTCTGGAAGAGAAGGTGAGGAGTGCATTCCATTCGAATTATCCTGCGCAAAAAATCCGGTTTTATGTAGGATCAGATGCTTCAACGGATCAAACGAATGCCTTGTTGGCCCGTCTTGAAAAGGAATTTCCTCAATTGCAGGTTATTTATTTTGGTGAAAGAACAGGAAAGATAAAAGTGATCAATGCTTTGTTTGATGCGATTCAGGAAAAAGGATCGACCGGGCATATTCTCATTTCAACCGATGTGACGGCGCTATTTCAACCGGATTGTATCCGAAATCTTGTCCGGCATTTTATCCATCAGGATATAGCTGCAGTGGGAGCCAATATTCTCAAAATGAAGCAACGGCCTGATGGAATTTCAAAGCAGGAAAAAGCTTATTACGATCGTGAACTCTTGATGAAACACGAAGAAGGGTTGATCTGGGGTACCTCTATTGGGGTATTCGGTGCTTGTTTTGCGATTCGGCCCGAAGATTTTAATCGTGTACCCGAGCACTATCTGGTCGATGATTTCTTCATCACCATGTCAATACTGGAACGGGAACGAAAAGTGGTGTATGATATGGATGCTTGTGTAACCATGAATCTGGCCAACGAGTCGCGTGTGGAATTTCGACGCAAAGTAAGAATAGCCGCAGGAAATTTTCAAAACCTGTCGCGGTTTTATCCATTGTTGTTTCGCATGAATGGATTATCCTTTGCTTTTTTATCGCATAAGGTATTAAGATGGTTTGGTCCATTTTTACTGTTATCCAGCTTTATAACCAGCATTCTACTCTATAATGTATCGCCGGTCTATCAATGGGCAACCTGGTGTCAGATATTTCTGTTCTTCAGTCCGCTTCTTAATTTTGCACTCGAACGCATTCACATACACCAAAAGTTTTTGAAATTTATAGCGCATTTTTTTCTTATGAATCTGGGTATACTCTGCGGTTTTTTTAAATACCTGAGGGGAGTGAAGTCGAGTGTGTGGGAGCCGACGCGGAGGTAAGTCAGAATGAAAAATTAAGAATTAAGAATTAAGAATGCATTACCCGCCATAGCTTTAGCGACGGCGGGAAAAATTAAGAATGCATTACCCTGCCATAGCGCAACGAAGGCGGGAAGAATGCACTGTCTTGTATCTTAATAAGGTGATGTTAGAAATGCAGGTAAAGTAGTTTTACCCATTAAGCAAACGCTTCTTTTACCAATTGATTTTGTTCTCGTGTATGGATCTTACTGAATCCGGTTGCCGGTGTTGCGCTTGATTTACGTGCAATCAAACGGAGTTTGAAATTGATATCCCAACGCAATAAAAAGGTCCAGGCGCCCATGTTTTTCGGTTCTTCCTGAACCCAGCAAAATTCCGCATCCTTGTACTTCCCGTAAATCGTTTTCATAAAATGATCAGGACAGGGATACAATTGTTCCAGCCGAACTATGGCTACATCTTTGCGTTGGTCTTTCTGTTGTTTCTCCAATAAATCGTAATACACCTTTCCGCTGCAAAACAATACCCTTTTCACTTTTTCCGGATCCACATAAGTATCATCAATTAACTCGCGGAAACCACCGGTTGTAAATTCATCAATGGAACTTACGCACGATGGATGACGCAATAAACTTTTGGGTGTCATGGCGATCAGGGGTACACGAATATTACGGTGTAATTGACGGCGCAGTGCATGAAACATATTCGCGGGAGTGGTACAATTGATTACCTGCCAGTTGGCTTTGGCGCTCAGCTGTAAATATCGTTCGAGCCTTGCCGACGAATGTTCAGGCCCTTGACCTTCATGTCCATGAGGCAATAATAAAACCAAACCACTGTGCCGTTTCCATTTTACTTCGGCACTGGAAATATATTGGTCAATGATGATTTGGGCTCCGTTAGAAAAATCACCAAACTGTGCTTCCCAAATAGTCAAAGCTTTGGGCGACGACCAGGAATATCCGAATTCAAAACCCAGAACGGCATATTCGCTCAGAATGGAGTTGTAGATTTCAAAGGTACTGGTTTGTTTGTCGTGCAGATGTTGAAGTGGAGAATATTCTTTTTCCGAATCTTCCTGCTTCAGAATTGCATGGCGATGCGAAAAAGTTCCGCGTTCCACATCCTGACCGCTCATACGTACATCGTGACCTTCATCCAGCAATGTAGCATAGGCCATCCATTCTCCCATGGCCCAATCGTAGGAACCTGTTTCAATCATGTTTCTGCGATCGGCAAACAGTTTTTGAACTTTACCAAATGCTTTAAAATCGTCGGGAATGGTGGTGATGGATTTGGCGAGTGTTTCGAATTTTTTACGTTCGACAGAAGTATCGGGCGACTGATAGAAATCTTTCTCAATGGCTGTTCGTATTCCATCCCATGCACTTTTTACAATGGAATTGGCGATAGAAGGTTCAGCACCTTTTGCAGATTCAAGTTTTACCTGCAACAGAGCACGGAAATCCTTTTCCATGGTTTTGGCCAGATCGGCTTCCACGCTACCGGCAGAGAGTAATTTCTCTGTATAAATTTCTCTCGGATTTTTGTGGGTAGCAATTATTTTGTAAAGGATGGGTTGCGTAAAGCGCGGTTCGTCGCCTTCGTTATGACCGTATTTACGATAACCCAACAAGTCAATAAACACATCGCTGTTAAATTCCTGTCGGTATTCCATGGCCATGCGAATGGCAAATACCACGGCTTCGGCATCGTCGCCATTTACATGAAAAACAGGGCAGAGGGTGACTTTTGCGATATCGGTACAATACGTTGAGGTACGCGAATCGGTATAATTGGTTGTAAAACCAATTTGATTATTGGTAACAATATGCATACAGCCACCTACATTGTATGCTTTGTGACCGGCCATTTGCAGCACTTCATAAATAATTCCCTGACCTGAAATGGATGCATCGCCATGTATTAATATCGGACAAACCTTATCGATATCGTGTTGAAAATGGTTCTTGATTTTGGCGCGTGCCATTCCTTTTACTACCGGATTCACTGTTTCAAGATGAGAAGGATTGGCAGCCAGATTGAGGCGAACCGCTTTTCCTTTACGCGTTACTATATCACTCGAAAATCCGAGGTGATACTTTACGTCTCCTTCAAAAAGACCGTCTTCGATGTATGCATTGCCTTCAAACTCTTTGAAAATTTCTTCGTAGGTCTTGTTCATGATATTGGCCAGCACATTCAGGCGGCCACGATGCGCCATCCCCAAAACAAATTCGGCTACACCAAGTTCAGCTCCATATTCAATCACCGCATCCAATGCCGGTATCAGGCTTTCGAGACCTTCGAGTGAAAACCTTTTTTGTCCTACATACTTGGTATGAATAAAATTTTCAAATACCGTTGCCTGATTCAACTTCCGCAATATTTGCTGCTTGTCTTCCAGATTGAAACGGGGAATGTTTTGCGATTGCTCCATGCGTTGTTGGAGCCATTCCACTTTTTTGGGATCACGGATATACACATATTCAGCTCCAATGGATTCGCAATACGTCTTCTGCAAATGGGCAATAATGTCTTTCAATTTAGCCGGACCTATCCCTAATTCAATGCCTGCATTAAATACCTTATCGAGGTCAGATGAAGAAAGATCGAAATTTACGAGATCGAGTGATGGTGTATATTGACGTCGTTCGCGAACCGGATTTGTTTTGGTAAACAAATGGCCACGGGTACGATACCCTTTAATCAGATTGAGTACATTGATTTCCTTCCGGATATCATCGGAAACAGAAAGTTCGGCGGTATTTCCGTTGAATCTTTGCTGACCCAGCTCAAATCCTTCGAAGAATTTGCGCCAACCAAAATCTACCGAATCATTGTCGTGCAAATATTGTTGATACAGGTCATCAATTGCCCCAACATCCGCATTGCCTACATACGAGAATTTGTCCATAAAATCTGTTCGCTGAATGAGCGGCAAAAATAGGGCAAATGCCGCAATTACTGTGGAATATTTTTAATCCAGACAACAATATCCCTGATCACTATTGCATCCACATTGTGTCGTTCTTCGTATTCGGCAACGGTTGATCGGGCAGTGCCTCTGAAGTACATGTGGTTGAGTCCCTGAAATACAGTAAAAGTGGCGTTTGGATTTTTTGCGAATGCCGTTTTCCAGGCTTCGAAATCGACCATCGTAACCTGATAATCCCTTTGCCCGTGCAGGAATAAAAGTTTTATGTCGGGCAAGGCATTTAACGAGTCAATCACATTCAGTTTATTCAGGTAAATCCAATAACTGGGAGCCACATTGAGGGGCATGGAATCAAACGGATCAGTTTCTTTCAGATCAGGACGCAATGAATAGACCAGATTTTGTTTGATGTTTTGTACCTGTTGCCATTTTTGCGAGCCAACCGGTTCAAAACCATGAAGGTAATCGAGTTGTTCGCACATGAGATCCTGAATTTTACGCGGTGTGCCCGAAGCTGATACAATACCGCGTACCTGACCCGAACGTTTTGCCGCAATAATAGCTGCCGTAACACCCTGACTATGTCCTAATAAAATAATGCGGTTGCTGTCTATTTCCGGTCTTTTTTTCAGGGCTTCAATAGCCAGCATTATATCTTCTACATATTCCTGTTCCAGTGTGAATTTATTTTTGAGATCGCCACTTAAAAACAACGAACCAAAATTTGCGGTGCGTTTCGGATAACGAAATACAGCTATTTCATTCGAGGCTATTCCCCATGCCAGATCTTTATAAATCTTGTTGTGACCGTATGTGCCATCCATGTCCTGTGGACCGGAGCCCTGCACCACAATAACGAGGGGTAATTTATTGGCACCCTGTTTAACACTGAGCATTCCTTCTATTATGACCGGATAATTTCCAAATGCAATTTTGTATTCAACAAAGTTAAAGGTGTTGATATAATCGGGTACTTCATACTGGTGTTGACTTGGGTTTACATATAGACCGGCTATTTTGGGTTCCGTATTGAAGGTAACCATTAACCGCATTTTCGCCTTTTCGAAAAACAGCACCATACTTACTGTGAGATATTCCCCGCGTTGTTCCAATTCCATTTTTCCGGTTGAATCGCAAGTACCATAACTGATCAGCAACGTTTGCCAGGTATCGGAAAGCCTGGCAGCCGGAAGGGCACGAACCATGATCGAATCAAAGTAAGGAACAATACTGTCGGTTTGTTCGTGCATCAACCAACCGGCAACCTGTTGTGTAATTTTAACGCACTTGTCCCGATATTGAGCCTGAGCAAAACCCAATTGAAGGCAAAGAATAAGAAGGAATATAATTTTTCGCATGGCTGATTGTCGAAGGTACAAAATTGATTGCACACCGAAACATAACGAATTTCTTTCGTGGACTATACAGCGGTGAACAATAAAAAAGAATGGGTTTAAACCGACTTTGGACGGTATGTGTTTTTACTTCCTGCAACACCTTTGGTATTGGCTTTAGGAGCAGTACCTGTTTTAGGAGCAGTATTCTTAGGTGTTTTAGGCGCCTTGGCTTTCGGTTTATCATCTTCTGTATCGGCAGATTTTATCTTCTCGGCCTCACCGGATTCGTCGGCAACTTTTACCAGCGTGGTAAAGTCAATGAATTCTTTCAGGGAATGAAACCAGGTAAGCAATTTACGGATATCGCTGTCGTATACACGCTCGCTGTCGAGGTTGATGGTTTCAATTAAAAATTTTCGCTGGGTTTCCATTGCTTCTTTGCTGGTTGGAACATCACCGCGCTCATTGAGTTTGGTTAACACTTCGGCCAAAGGCATATCGCCATCCTGCGTATACATGGAGATGTCTTCGAGGATTGAAACTTTGTCCTGAATGCCGGTTGCAAATCGTTTCGGGCTATCGCCAAACGACTCAACAATAAGGCCTGCTTTGGTTTTACCGATGATTTTATGTAATCCTCCGATTCCGGCTATCGATACAATATCTTTCAAATCCATGTTTTAGTGATTAGGGGAGGCAAAAATAGCTAAATTTTCTGAAGTGCAAACCCCTGCACTCCGGATGCCCAAAAAGGATTGAAATGCCTGTGCGGGTTGAATGATGCGATCCGGCAACCTGATTCGTATCAGGGCACAAAACGCTATTTTTTACGTAAAACTACTACCTTCGTCCCCTCATCTTTTTGAACCTTATGGAAATTATTGAAGCATATAAACCCAAACATAAAATCAGGGTGGTTACGGCGGCGAGCTTATTCGACGGTCACGACGCAGCCATCAATATCATGCGCCGGATTATACAGGCAAGCGGGGCAGAGGTGATCCATCTGGGTCACGATCGCAGTGCAGAAGAGGTGGTGGATACAGCCATACAGGAAGATGCCAATGCCATTGCCATGACTTCATACCAGGGTGGACATGTTGAGTATTTTAAATACATGTATGATTTGCTGAAGCAAAAAGGGTGCGCTCATATCAAAATATTTGGAGGTGGAGGAGGAACTATATTACCTGAAGAAATTGAAGAATTGCAACAATATGGTATTTCCCGTATTTACCATCCAGATGACGGGCGTACCATGGGATTGCAGGGTATGATCAACGACATGTTGCAGCAGTGTGATTTTGCAACCGGACAAAACCTGAACGGTGAATTAAAATTACTGGCAAAACAGGATTATAAAGCTATTGCGAGATTGATTTCAGCAGCTGAGAACGATCCCACCGGATTCAGCGACATGCATCAGGAATTGACCCATTCAGCAAAGCATGCCAAATCTCCGGTCCTGGGAATTACCGGTACAGGCGGTGCAGGTAAATCGTCGTTGGTGGATGAACTGGTTCGCCGGTTTTTACTGGATTTCAAAGAAAAAACTGTCGCTATTATTTCCGTTGACCCCAGCAAACGCAAAACCGGTGGAGCTTTACTGGGAGATCGAATTCGCATGAATTCCATTAGCAATGCACGCGTTTATATGCGCTCGCTGGCTACACGTCAATCTAATCTGGCCTTATCGAAACATGTTCAGGAAGCCATAGATATTGTGAAATCAGCGGGTTTTGATTTAATCATACTGGAAACGTCCGGTATTGGTCAAAGCGATACGGAGATCATGGATCACAGCGATGTGGCACTGTATGTAATGACACCGGAATATGGTGCTGCTACCCAATTGGAAAAAATTGACATGCTTGATTTTGCAGATATTATAGCGGTTAACAAATTTGATAAGAAGGGTTCACAAGACGCCTTGCGGGATGTGAAAAAGCAATACCAGCGTAACCATAAACAATTTGATTTACCGGCTGAGAGCATGCCTGTTTATGGAACGATTGCATCGCAGTTTAACGATCCGGGAATGAACCGCTTGTATATAGCCGTGATGGATAAGTTGGTGGAGAAGACTTCAGCTGCCTTGAAATCTACCTACAAAATCAGCGACGAGATGAGTGAAAAGGTGTATATCATTCCACCGGCCCGCATTCGATACCTTTCAGAAATTTCAGAGAATAACCGCAATTATGATAAATGGGTTTTAAAGCAGGCTGAAATTGCAGATACTTTATTTGGATTGCACACCGCAATTGAAACGATGCAATCTTCAAAACTTGAAGACCGCGACCGTCTGGTAAAGGTGCTGAAAGAAGCTTATCACGATGCCGAACTGAATCTGGATCCGCGCAACAAACAATTGCTGGAAAGTTGGGAACAAAAGAAAAAACTTTACCGCGACGATTATTTTGTATTCAAGGTAAGAGACAAAGAACTGCGTATCAAAACACATACCGAATCCCTGTCACATACACAGGTACCTAAAGTGGCAGTACCCGGTTTTAAAGCCTGGGGCGACGTGTTGCGGTGGGCTTTGCAGGAAAATTTCCCTGGCGAGTTTCCATACACTGCAGGTATTTATCCGTTCAAACGCGAAGGAGAAGATCCTACCCGCATGTTTGCCGGTGAAGGTGGACCCGAGCGTACCAACAAACGATTTCATTATGTTTCGCTGGGAATGCCTGCAGCCCGTTTGAGTACGGCATTCGATTCGGTTACCTTATATGGGAACGACCCCGACCATCGTCCGGATATTTATGGTAAAATCGGAAATTCGGGCGTAAGTGTCTGGAGTCTGGATGCAGCTAAGAAATTGTATTCAGGATTTGATTTGTCGGATCCTAAGACTTCAGTTTCCATGACCATTAATGGTCCGGCTGCAATAATCTGCGCTTTTTTTATGAATGCGGCCATTGATCAGCAATGCGAAAAATACATTCGCAAGCATGGACTGGAAAAGGAAGTAGAAGCTAAAATCAATGCAATTTTTAAAGAGCGGGGTACGGATCGTCCAACTTACAATGCTGAAATGCCGGAAGGAAATGACGGACTTGGATTGATGTTGCTGGGAGTTACGGGCGACATGGTATTGCCGGCTGAAGTGTATCAGAAAATAAAAACCGATACATTGAAGCAAGTCAGAGGAACGGTTCAGGCAGATATTTTAAAAGAAGATCAGGCACAAAACACCTGTATATTTTCTACCGAATTTTCTTTGCGTCTCATGGGTGATGTGCAGCAATATTTTATTGATCAGGCTGTTCGAAATTTTTATTCCGTTTCCATCAGCGGATATCATATTGCCGAAGCAGGTGCAAATCCGATAACCCAATTGGCGTTAACGTTATCCAACGGTTTCACCTTTGTAGAATATTACCTGAGCAGGGGAATGCATATCGATGAGTTTGCTCCCAACTTGTCGTTTTTCTTCAGCAACGGAATCGATCCCGAATATGCCGTAATAGGCCGCGTAGCCCGTCGAATCTGGGCAAAGGCCATGAAACTCAAGTATGGTGCCAACGAACGTTCACAAATGCTCAAGTACCATATTCAAACTTCAGGACGTTCGCTGCATGCCCAGGAAATCGATTTCAATGATATACGCACGACGCTGCAAGCTTTGTATGCGATTTACGACAATTGCAATTCGTTGCACACCAATGCATACGATGAGGCTATCACCACTCCAACAGAGGAATCGGTGCGCAGGGCTATGGCCATTCAATTGATCATCAACCGTGAACTGGGGTTGGCCAAAAACGAAAATCCTTTGCAGGGTTCATTCATCATTGAAGAATTAACCGATCTGGTTGAAGAGGCCGTATTGACGGAGTTCGACCGCATTACTGAACGTGGCGGTGTATTGGGTGCAATGGAAACCATGTATCAGCGTACTAAGATTCAGGAAGAAAGTTTGTATTACGAAACATTGAAACACAATGGTGAATTCCCGATTATTGGTGTGAATACATTCCTGAGCAGCAAAGGTTCGCCTACTATATTACCGAAAGAAGTAATTCGATCAACAACAGAAGAGAAGGAATATCAGATCAAGATGTTGAATGAGATGAAGAAAGGCAATGCGGTAAAAGGGCAAGAAATGCTGCATACTTTGCAACAAAAAGCCATTCATAACGAGAATCTTTTTGAAGCGCTTATGGAAACGGTTAAATATTGTTCGCTGGGTCAGATTACGGCAGCCCTTTTTGATGTTGGCGGGCAATACCGCAGAAGTATGTGATCGGAAGATGGTTTAGCTTAGCAACATTTGATGACTAATCTTTTACTTTGAACAAGTGCAATTCGTTTAGATTTGTAGACCTATATTAATACTATGAAAAAGTTATTGGTTTTATTGATTACTGTTGTTTCAGTTCAGGCATGGGCGCAGTATCCGTTGGCAAAAGGAGGCATGCAACTGAATGCCGGAGTGGGATTATCTTCCTGGGGATTGCCTGTGTATGTAGGGTTTGATTACGGGTTCAGAAAAGATATCTCATTGGGTGCAGAAGCATCCTTTCGTTCATACAATGAAAGCATAGCCGGAAAAAAATTCGGACATACCATTATAGGCTTTTTGGGAAATGGAAACTACCATTTCAATAATCTGCTTAATATTTCAGATGAGTTTGATTTGTATGCCGGTTTAAATATTGGATTCTTCGTATGGAGTTCGCCATCCGGATATCCCGGATCGGGTGCTTCCGGTTTGGGTATAGGCGGACAATTAGGTGGGCGTTATTATTTCAACAGTGGATTTGGTATAAACCTCGAATTTGGAGGAGGTAATGCATTTAATGGAGGTAAGTTCGGTATCACCAAAAAGTTTTAAATCACAAACCCGATATTTTTTTCTCCGATTGTCTTTCTTTATTTTCGATCTGATGCGAATCAGACTTGAGACCGAACGTTTGTACCTGAGAGAATTCACTCTTGAAGATGCTTCCTGTTTATTTGACATGCATCAGGATCCTGAAATCTTGCGCTATACAGGCGATCCGTTCCCATGGGACAGCATTCAGGCAACACAGAACATATTAAGTGAAATAATACTGCCACAGTATAAAAATGGAATGGGGAGATGGGCTGTACATTTGAAATCAGATAACCAGTTCATAGGATGGTGCGGGTTGAAAGATACAGGCAATGAAATAGATTTGGGGTATCGTTTTCTTAAGGTATATTGGGGAAAAGGATATGCCACGGAAGCAGCCAGAGCGGTTCTGGATTTTGGAAACCGGCTTCATTTGCCAAATATTATTGGAAGAGCAGCGGAGGAAAACAAAGCCTCTTTAAGGGTATTGGAAAAAATAGGAATGAAATTTCCGGAGAAGTATACCGATCCGGATTCTGGAAGATTATCCGTTAAATATAGAAACTCATTTCAATGAATTTTCCCAAACGGGTTCGCTAAAACCAACCAGTAATTTGGATCCGTATACAGTTACCGGTCTTTTAATCATAGAAGGATATTTAATCATCAGGGCAATAGCCCTATCCGGTTTTTGAATTGATTTTTTTTCCTGCTCAGTCAGATTTCTAAATGTGGTGCTTTTTGTGTTGATGAGTTGCAGCAATTCAGCATATTGGAGCCAATGTTTGATTATTTCCGCTGAAATGCCTTCTGTTTTATAATTGTGAAAATGAAAAGGAATATGTTTTTTATTCAACCAGTTGAACGCTTTTTTCATGGTATCGCAGTTTGGTATTCCATATAGGGTAACGGCATTTTTTACAGGCATTGGATACAGTGAAGATTTATTAAACAAACAGGAATAACCCCAAATACTTATCGAAGTTTAACGGTACAACTTACCATTTTGTGGTCGCTGAAAGAAAACGATTTCGCGTAATAATTGTAGAATTCAAATGAAGGATCGCCCATAATATAATCAATACGCAGTGAAGGCATTGGACCGACGTATGTTCGACCTAACCCAACACCGGCCTCCATAAAAGCATCTTTCATCTCACCACGGATGGTTCGGTATGCATAGGAAGTTGGAGAATCGTTAAAGTCGCCGGTTAAAATTACTTTGTGTGGGGATTTTGCAATAAAGTCACGAATTTGATCGGCCTGTAAGGCGCGCAACATAAATGCGCGTTTGATTTTTCCTGCAATTCTACGGTATTGAGAAATCTCAAGAGAATCAAATTCTTCTTTCAGCTTTTCAACTGCCTGGTATTCTTCTTCCTGAATTCCGATGGATTGCAGGTGAGTTGTTATTAAGCGCAAGGTGTCGCGGTCTATGGTAAAATCAGCATAGATAGTATAATTTCCGCTGGTTGGATCGTGTTCCACTATTCCGCTTTCAATCAATGGAAATCTGCTGAGGATTGCAATATTGTTGTTAACCCAGGTTCCTTTTACCACGCGAATATTACCCTTGTGAAAGTGGTTGTACTTTTTTTGCAATCGGCTGTAAACATTGTTTTTCAGGGTATTATCGGAGCTCATTTCCTGAAACGCCAATAAATCCGGATTAATCTTATCGATCTTTTCGAAGAAAAAATCTTCTGTTGTTTTATCTACTGGGTCCGGAACATTGAAGTATTTGGCATTGAAGGTTAAAATCTGAACACAAGCCGTGTCGCTTTGAGGTGCTTTCTTAGAACCAATTTGTATAAATCGCGGAACATAATTAATGCCGATGATGATAGCAGCCAGCGAAAACATGAATTTCAGGTTGAGGAAAATAATCCAATACAGGATAAACAGCATATTCACCGCTAAAATAGCCGGATAAGCCAGTCCGAGGAATGCAATATGCCATGAAATTTCGGGAGTAATGAATGGTGCCAGATACGAAGCCAACAGTAGTAATATTGCCATCGTATTGAAATAGAATAGAATGCGGTTTAAGATAAACATTATTCTTTGCTGGCTTTAAACAAGGTTTCTTTTTCTTTTTTTGTCAGGCTGTCGTAACCTGATTTTGAGATTTTATCGAGAATAGAGTCAATATCAGATTGGGAAGGTTGATTAGCCGTATTGGGCCTGGAAGCGGATTTATAATGAATACGAATATTTTCTTTGCGTTTAAACAAATGCGTGATACGGTCGGGTATTAAATGTCCTCCGTATTTGTATAAATAACGGATATAAAAAAAGCCAAACAGGGCACCCCCCAGATGTGCAATATGTCCTCCGGCGTTTCCATTCGGAATGCTGATTAAATCTAAGATTACAGAAGCCAGGGCAATCCATTTAAGTTTAACATTGCCAAAGAAAAGCAATTGAACACTATAATCCGGAAGCAGGGTTGCGGTGGCAACCACCACTGCCAATATACCGGCTGAAGCACCTAACGCATAGGTTGCCGGTATTTGCATCTGGAAGGCAGGAATAATATTATACATTAGTATATATATCAATCCGCCAAAAATTCCACCGCCATAGAATGCTTCCCTGAATTTTCGTTTGCCAAGGTATTCCAGTAACAAACCACCAAGCCAATACAGCCAAAGCATATTGAACAGGATATGGAAAAAATTATCATGCAGAAAGAGGTAGGTAAACAAAGACCAGGGTTGTGTAATAAAAACCGGTAAGGAAGCGGGCAACATCAGGTAGAGCATAAATTTATGCATCAGCGATGATTCTGTTCCGCTTATGAGTGCCACAAGATTTAATAAGCCTACGAGCAGGAATACCGCAACATTCACCAGAATCAGTTGTTTTACCGGATTGTTGGCCGATCGTAGCGATTGTTTTATTTCCTGAAGCATATTCATATGCTAAAACCGGTTAAATGGATTTTCGGTACGTTTCCAGATACGGATCAGAATAAAACCAAACAACATACCTCCAAGGTGAGCAAAATGGGCCACGTTATCACCCGGATTATTTGAAATGCCCTGAAACAGTTCTAATGCACCATAAAACAATACGAAGTATTTAGCCTTGATGGGTATGGGCAGAAAAATCAACATTAACTTTGTATTCGGAAATAACATACCGAATGCGAGCAGCAAACCAAATACTGCTCCGGATGCACCAACTACCGGAATATTCATTTTCAGCTGAATAAAGCTTTGCAACAATTCACCCGATTGTTGAATATACAGCGGATTACCGGGTTGAGTCATCCATTCGCGGTAGAATGAATTCAGTTGTTCATAAGCCCGTGCATTCACCATTTGCTTATGATCCTGAATAAACAGGATAAAATTATTGATATCGGGGTTGGTCATGTACGACTCTATGGCCGTATTTAATCCATACACTTCATACGTATTTACACCCAAATGCAGCAAGGCTGCACCCAGCGCAGTGACAAAATAATAGATAAAGAATTTTTTGGCTCCCCAATGATTTTCCAGGACACTGCCAAACATCCACAGTGAAAACATATTGAAGAACAAGTGCATAAAACTACCATGCATAAAGACATGCGTAAGGAACTGCACCGGTTTGAAAAAAGTACTGGCCGGGTAATATAAACCCAACAAACTATTCAGGCTGTAATTGAAGCGACTTTCCAAAACTACATTGGCCAGAAAGCAGAGTCCGTTAATAATCAGAAGGTTCTTTACTACCGGTGGCAGTATGCTGGTTTGCCTGAATTGATTCATTTGTCGTCAAAAATAAGCACAAGTGCGGAAGTTTGGTAAGGGTAAAAATTATTGAATGTGTATTAAACGTTGAATAGACTCTCATTGTTTGTTATTCGACCGTAAATCTTTAAGTTTACACAAATTCGCTGAGTGAAAAGTTTTTGGGACATTTTTAATCCGGAAGAGTTGATCCGATATGGTGGTCTGGCTCTGGTTTACCTGATTGTATTTATTGAAAACGGAATCTTCTTTGGTTTTTTTTTACCGGGAGATTCCTTTCTGTTTACAGCAGGTTTACTTTGTTATCTCGGAGTATTGGATGTAGATCTTGCGGTATTACTCTCCGGGATTTCCATTTCAGCAGTCCTGGGATATTATGTGGGGTATTATTTTGGATACAAAACCGGCGAAGCATTATATAAGAAGGAAGATACCATATTTTTTAAAAAGAGTTACCTGACTACGGCGGAACAATTTTATAAAAAGTACGGTGGATTTGCCCTCATTATGGGTCGATTCCTGCCTATAGTAAGAACGTTTGCACCAATTCTTTCAGGAGTAGTTAAAGTAGATCATCGTTTGTTTTTTATTTACAATATTATCGGAGGTATTTTATGGCCCGGCATTATTGTAACGATGGGTTATTATATCGGGAGTGTTTTCCCCAACGTTTTGGATTATATCTCGTACATCATCATCGCCTTTATTGTGGTTACCACCATACCTATACTCAACAATATTAACAAACAGCGAAAGTCAAAAAATTCAGCGGCTTAATTGCCTGGCTTTAATTGCCGGATAAATGGCTGTCATTACACCCAACACCAGAACGGTGGCGAATACCAGCAACACATCGCTCAAACGCATCATGACCGGATACGATTGAAACATGAAAGAGGCAGCCTGGCTAAGTTGAACAAAACCATATTGCTGTTGAAAATAACATAAAGAGATTCCCAGAAACAATCCGATGATTCCACCTACAAGTGCCTGAAACATTCCCTGAAACAAAAATATTCCTGCAATTTTATTGCTTCTGAGACCCATGCTGCTGAGAATGTGAATGTCTTTTTGTTTTCCGATTACCATGATATACAAAGATCCGATGGTATTGCTGGCTGCTATCAGCAGAATAAAGAACAGTATAAAATAGCTCATCAGTTTTTCCGATTGCATTACTTTAAAAAATGCTTCCCGTTGTTCAAACCTGTTCTTGATGGTAAAACCGGGATATTGCTTTTGCAGTTGCCGGATGATGGATTTTTGATCAGCATCACGCGTTAATTCTATTTCAATGGAAGAAAGGGCATTGGGTTTGTCGATCAATTTACGCAAAAAAGGCAATGGAGTCAGTACATACCGTTCATCTACTTCCTGCTGAACGGTAAAACTACCTGCAGGATAGATCGCATCCTGATTAAAAGATTCCATAGTTTCCAATGGGTTATATTCTCCCCGTTTGGGCACATAAAATACCAGACGTTGAAATACATCCGACGGATCAATGGCCAGTTGATACGCTATTCCCTGTCCAACCAACGCATATGAACGGCCATTTTCTTCCAGCATTTTTTCTCCGGTAACCATACAACTGTCGAGCGAGGTCATATGCAGAAATTGTTCGTCGACTCCTTTGGCTGTGGCAATACTTTGTCGTTCATCGTAACGCAGCAATACATTTTCCTCCAGCACTTTTGAATAGGTTTGTATGCCCGGAGTACGTTTCAATTCATCAAAGTTGATTTGATTTTCGTTGAATGACTTCCCATAGGTTGCTGAAATCTGAATATCGGCATCGAAGTTATTGTAAAGTGTAGTGAAGATATCTTCAAAGCCGTTAAACACACTCAACACGATGATCAGGGCAGCAGAGCCGGCAATATAACCCATCAGGGAAATGCCGGAAATGATGGAAATCAAATTGAATGAACCTCCGCCCTTGCGCGAAAAAAAATAACGGCGTGCTATCTTAAAAGATACATTCATGCAGGGTAGCTTTTCCTAAACATGAAAAAATCAATAAGCCATTTCGCTCAGGAAGTGAATACGGAGCAATTGCAAATCTTCTTTGGAATATTCCGAACCGTATTCTTTCAAAGCTTCGTCGAGCGAATCGTTTTGACAGCTACGGAAAAAATCCATCAGTTCATCCTGCAAGGTCTCATCAGCCACATGATTTGCATAGGGTTGAAGGTTGAGCTTAGTTCCGGATGTAACTATGCTTTGTATTTCATTGAGCAACTCCTGCATGGTCATTCCTTGTGAGCGGGCAATATCTTCGAGGTTTTGTTTTTTATCAATATTGGTAATTATGGCAATTTTTTTGGCCGATTTATTGACTACCGATTTGATGACCACATCTTCCGATCGTTCAATATTGTTATCCTCTACATATTTTTTGATCAACTCAACAAAGGATTTACCAAAACGGTTAGCCTTGTTTTTGTTTACCCCTGAAATCTTGCTGAGTTCATCCAGTGTGATTGGATATTTAAAGGCCATCTCTTCAAGCGAAGGTTCTGTAAATACCACATATGGCGGAAGGTTCATCGACTTGCCCACCTTGCGGGTCAGATCTTTCAGTAAATCAAACAGCACTTCATCAAAAACATTTTCAACTTCCACGGCATTGTCATCATCGTCGTATACACCCTCGAAGGTTTGATCAACAGCCATTTCCAGCTTCACCGGTTTTTTCAGATACGCTTCCCCTTTTTCGTTTATGCTTAACAAGCCATAATTTTCGATGTTCTTGGTAATATAACCGTGTACCAGCAGCATCCGAAGGACCGATCTCCAGAATACCGGTTCTTTGTCTTTTCCTTTTCCAAAAACCTTGAGCTTGTGGTGATCGCTTAATGTTACTTCATGTGTTTTCTTACCGACCAATACATCTACGATATGATCGATGACGTAATTTCCACTTTCGACCACTGCCTGCAAAGCCATGACTGCTGCATCTTTTACATCTTCCTTCTTTTTTGGATGACGACAATTGTCGCACATTTTGTGGCAATCTTTTTCAGCAAATTCTTCCCCAAAATAATGCAGCAGGAATTTCCTCCGGCAACTGGAAGTTTCTGCAAATGCCTGTGTTTCGAAAATTAAGAGTGATCCGATTTCGCGTTCGGCTACCGGTTTATCTTTCAAAAACTTTTCGAGCTTATCAATATCTGCCGGGTTGTATAACAGAAGGCAATCCCCTTCGAGACCATCGCGTCCGCCGCGTCCGGTTTCCTGATAATACCCTTCAATGCTCTTGGGTATATCGTAATGCACCACAAAACGCACATCGGGTTTGTCGATTCCCATCCCGAATGCAATGGTTGCCACAATTACATCACTTTCTTCCATGAGAAATGCATCCTGGTGTGCGGCGCGGGTCTTGGCATCCAAACCGGCATGGTAGGGTAGTGCTTTAACGCCATTTGCTTTTAATACTTCGGCAATCTCCTCAACTTTTTTACGGCTCAGGCAATACACGATTCCGGATTTACCTTTTCTGGCTTTGATAAACGATACAATATCCTTGAGGGTGTCGGCTTTTTTGCCTTTGGGCTTTACTTCGTAATAAAGATTGGAACGATTAAAGGAAGATTTAAATAAAGTGGCATCTCCCATTTGGAGATTTTTGATGATATCCTGCTGAACCTTCGGGGTAGCTGTTGCCGTTAGCGCCATCATCGGCACGTCTTTGATCTCTTTGATCATTTGCTTTATGCGGCGGTATTCCGGACGAAAATCATGTCCCCATTCCGAAATACAATGGGCTTCATCTACCGCCACAAAAGAAATGTCGATGCTTTTAAGAAATTCTATGGTTTCGTCTTTCTTGAGCGTTTCCGGAGCTATATAAAGCATTTTGGTTGCACCGGCAGAAACGTCTTTTTTTACTGCAGTTATTTCAGTTTTTGTCAGGGAGGAATTCATGAAGTGTGCCACTGTATCGTGACTGAAAGACCGAATCTGATCAACCTGATTTTTCATCAACGCAATCAGGGGAGAGATAATGATTGCTGTTCCGGGTAGCATCAGAGCCGGTAATTGATAACACAAAGACTTTCCGCCACCCGTTGGCATGATAACAAACGTATCGTTTCCGGAGATCAGGTTGGTGATAATTTCTTCCTGTTCACCTTTGAAAGTGTCGAATCCAAAAAATTCGCGTAAACTTTCTTTCACATTTACGGGTGAAGAGATGGACTTCTTCGTCGCCGTTTTCGTCTTTGCCATGGGAATTAATTAAAAGGTAAAATCCTGGTTTTTATGCCAAAGGGACGCGAATTTACAAGAGAACACCCGCTTTTGAAAATTAGGGAACAAAATATTTCTTTGCTAATGAATCTCACGAAGACTAAGATAGTGAGTTTTCCAGTTTAATTTGCAACTATTACATGACAGGGAAAAATAAAAATCACTATGCCATTATTATGGCGGGTGGAATGGGTACCCGATTCTGGCCTTACAGCAGAATCAACCTTCCAAAGCAGTTCCTCGATATCCTGGGTATTGACAAATCGTTGTTGCAGCAAACCTATGATCGCTTTGCCAAGCACTTTGATACCAACAATATTTACATTGTCACCAATCAGTCATATTTGGGATTGGTTCATCAACAGTTACCTCAGGTGCCTGAGCAATGTTTGTTAGGTGAACCATCTATGAAGAACACCGCAGCCTGTATTGCTTATGCCACTTCGCGTATTCAAAAGCACAATACGCATGCAGTTTGTGTAGTTGCACCTTCGGATCACCTGATTTTGGATGAATCGCGCTTTATGGATCAAATCTACGACGCCATTCAGTATGCACAAAAGCATAACTCGCTGGTAACCCTTGGGATCAAGCCAAGCCGACCTGATACCGGTTATGGATATATCCAGTTTAATCCCGAACAGCACGACAATCACCAGATTTATAAGGTTAAAACATTTACCGAAAAACCTACTCTCGAAATTGCCAGAACATTTGTTGAAAGCGGAGAATTTCTCTGGAATGCCGGAATTTTTATCTGGAGCGTTTCAGCAATCCGGGATGCTTTCAAACACCATATGCCGGAAATGCACGCCTTGTTTAAGGAAGCATCACAAAGTTATTTCACCCCTGAAGAACCCGCAGTGATTCAGGCTATATACGAGCAATGCCGTTCAGTTTCGATTGATTACGGTGTGATGGAGAAGGCGGATAATGTTTTTGTTATACCATCGGATTTTGGCTGGAGTGATCTGGGAACCTGGACTTCTTTGTATGAAAACTCGGAGAAAGACGAGAATCAAAATGTGATCAAAGGGAAAAACGTTTTGGTTTATGATTCCGAAAACTGCATGGTCAATTCCAATGCCGGTAAAAATAAATTACTGGTTGTAAAGGGAGTGAACAACCTGATCATAGTGGATACGCCCGACATTACGTTAGTTTGCGATAAAAGTATGGAACAGGAAGTGAAACAGATTGTAACCGATATCAAAATTAAATTTGAGGATAAATATTCCTGATGATTCGACCAGATTCATTGAAACCCGGCGATACCATTGGTATTGCAGCCACAGCCCGGAAAATTTCAAGGGAGGAAGTGGAAATTGCAAAGCAGGTTTTTCAGTCGTGGGGATTGCAGGTTAAGCTATCTCCTACCTTATTTCAGGAGCTAAATCAATTTGCCGGATCGGATGAAGCGCGTACCAGTGGGATGCAATCTCTGCTGGATGATCCGGAAGTGAAGGCTATTATTTTGGCGCGAGGCGGATATGGTACAGTACGCATTATCGATCATCTTGATTTTTCTGCTGTAAAAAAATCCCCCAAATGGATGATAGGATTCAGCGATGCAACTGTATTGCATGCGCATATGCATCGTCATGTGCAAATGCAAACCCTGCATGCACCTATGATTTTGAATATGCAACCGGAGCGTTGGGACGAAGAAAGTATGTTGGCACTTAAAAAAGTATTATTCTCAGATAAGCCTTTTTTTATAGACTACAAACCGCATGCCCTGAACAGAGAAGGTACAGCCAGCGGGTCGTTGGTTGGAGGTAATCTTTCGGTTTTATACAGTTTATTGGGTTCACCATCGGATATAAATACAGCAGGATGCATTTTGTTTTTGGAAGACATCGACGAATACGTTTATCACATCGATCGCATAATGATGAACATGAAACGGAATGGAAAGTTGGAATCTCTGAGTGGCCTGATCGTCGGCAACATGAGCGATATGAAAGACAATGCAATTCCATTCGGTAAATCGGCCGAAGAAATTATTGCCGAACACGTTTCAAGTTATCAGTATCCGGTCTGTTTTGGATTCCCAGCCGGACATGAGAAGCGAAACCTACCCATGGTATTTGGTGCAGAGAGTCAATTACAAGTGCATAAGCACGAGGTAAGACTAATTCAATCTTAAATCCGCTAAAATGCCTTCCAACCTTGTGCCTTCAATGCATGCTGATTGCCTGCTTTGCTGATCATGTGCACTCCTTCCTGCGCATCAGTGCAATGCCCGATAATGGTAAAATCCGGATGATCTTTTATTTTCTCGTAATCGTTTTGGGTGATGGTAAACAGCAATTCATAATCTTCACCACCGTTCAATGCACACATGGTAGGATCTAAATCAAATTCGCGTGCCATATTATAAGTGGTAGGATCAATCGGAATTTTCTCTTCATACAATTTCATACCTACATTGGATCGCGAACACAGATGAAATATTTCACTGGATAATCCATCCGAAATATCAATCATAGAGGTGGGCTTAAGTTGCATGGATGCAAAAAGCTCAATCAAATCTTTGCGGGGTTCAGGCTTCAATTGCCGTTCAATGATATAATCGTGTCCTTCGAGATCGGGCTGAGCTTCGGGGTTTGCCAGAAACACGCGTTTTTCGCGCTCCAGCAATTGTAACCCAACATAGGCACCACCTAAATCGCCTGATACACATAACAAATCTCCGGCTTTGGCTCCGCTGCGATACACCAGATTTTCTTCTTTGGCTTCGCCTATCGCTGTAATGTTCAACACCAAACCCTGACGCGACGAACAGGTATCGCCACCTATCAGGTCAATGGAAAAACGATCACAGGCCAAATGGATTCCGGCATACAACTCTTCCAATGCTTCTACGGAGAATTTACTGGATACACCCATGGAAATTGTTATTTGTTTGGGCACAGCATTCATCGCGCATATATCCGAAAGGTTAACTGTTACTGCTTTATATCCTAAATGTTTTAAAGGAAAATAGCTCAGGTCGAAATGCACACCTTCCAGCAACATATCGGTTGTTACCACCATACAAGTGTCGCCTGTTTTGATCACCGCCGCATCATCACCAATTCCTTTGATGGTAGATGCATGATGAATTTTTGTTTGCGAGGTTAACAGATCAATCAGGCCGAATTCGCCCAATTGTTCAATGTTTGTTCTGCCGGAATTTTCTAACATGTTGCAGTTTAATAGGATAAAATACTTCTAATGGCAAGCAGTAAGGGTTGTTGATTAACGGATCCGGTCAGCACTTTTTATCAGGTTGTCGTCGCGTTTAATCAACATTATTGCTCTTAGGTTCAGGTATAGCATAAAAATCATCAAAGCAATTCCAAATACAGAACTAAAATTGAGCGTCGATAAATTGAAACCCGGAATCAGCAGAGATGCTGAAGAAAAGGTTCCTGCAAGGAGCAATCCCATAAATATGTAATTTATTTTAGCATTACGCAATTGTCTTTTCAGGTCTTTGTAATCAAAAATTACTTTGAGGGTCCATCCGATCAGCAATGCTGTAATCAGAATCAAGGCAAATTGTAAGTGACTTTCGATCAGAATGCCGTTTTCGTAAATCCGATAATACATGAAGTTCATGACGTAGTCACGGTTTACACCATTCATCGCGGTTTGCATGTTGATCACTGAACCGGTACATAAAATCGCGCAAATCAGTATGATAGCGATTAAGTATATGGTTTGAAGACGTTGTATCATAATCTTGTATTTAGGGCGAAATTAATCTAAAAAAATTGAACGGCTTAATTTTACATTTGTCACCAAATTAGACGCGCAATATGACGAAACCAGTTTATATCATTGATGCCGTGCGCACGCCTGTTGGTCGCTATGGGGGCTCACTTTCCACCATTCGTCCCGACGATCTGGCTGCGCTGGTTATACAACAATTGATTGCCCGCAATCCGAAAGTGGATGTAAATGCTATTGAAGATGTGGTATTTGGAGCAGCCAATCAAGCCGGAGAAGACAACCGCGATGTGGCTCGCATGGCTTTATTACTGGCCGGTTTACCCGTTCATATTGGCGGCACCACTGTTAATCGTTTATGTGCTTCCGGATTACAGGCTATTATGGATGCAAGCCGTGCCATTGAGTGCGGTGAAGGAAATTTGTATCTGGCTGGCGGAACAGAAAGCATGACCCGCGCACCGTTTGTGATGGCGAAGGCAGAAACGGCATTTGGAAGAACTCCTGAAATGTATGATACCACCATTGGTTGGAGGTTTACCAATAAAAAACTCGCAGCCTTGTATCATCCGTACAGCATGGGCGAAACTGCAGAAAATGTAGCTGAGCGATGGAAAATAAGCCGCGAAGAACAGGATGCCTTTGCTGTTTCTTCTCAACAAAAATATGCTGCAGCCCACAAGGCAGGGAAATTTAAACAGGAATTGACCGGAGTATCCATACCGCAAAAAAAGGGCGATGCTTTGTTGTTCGATAAAGACGAGCAACCCCGTGATACAACTATGGATGCCTTATCGAAATTAAAACCGGCATTCCGGAAAGATGGAACAGTTACGGCCGGAAACTCAAGCAGTGTGAACGATGGAGCAGCTGTATTGATGCTGGCCGGCGAAGAAACGGTTAAACAATTTAACCTCAAACCGCTGGCACGTATTGTTGCAAGAGCGGCTGCTGGTGTTGATCCTGCGATTATGGGAATTGGTCCGGTTCCGGCTACACAAAAAGCCTTGAAGCGTGCAGGATTATCCATTAACGATCTGGGATTGGTGGAATTGAATGAAGCCTTTGCTTCTCAAAGTTTAGCCTGTATGCGTGATCTTGGGCTTGATCCTGCTTTGGTAAATGTGAATGGTGGTGCTATTGCTATCGGTCATCCTTTGGGTTGCAGCGGTGCTCGGATCAGTACTACCCTGATCCATGAAATGCAAAAGCAAAATGTACGTTATGGATTAGCAACCATGTGTGTGGGTGTTGGACAAGGTGCAGCCATTATTTATGAAAAATTATAAGACTCGAATAGCATGAATCAATCAGCGTTAATAGAATGTGTACCCAATTTTAGTGAGGGATGTGACTTGCAATTGATCCGTCAGATTACGGAAGAGATTGAAAAAATAGATGGAGTGAAATTGCTGGATGTAGATCCGGGCAAAGCCACAAACCGTACAGTAGTAACTTTTGTCGGTCATCCGGATGCTGTAATCGAAGCGGCTTTTCAGGCCATTCGCAAAGCAAGCGAGTTGATTGATATGAGCAAACATCACGGAGAACATCCGCGTATGGGAGCCACCGATGTATGTCCATTGATTCCGATTTCAGGCATCAGCATGGAAGAAACTGCCGAATATGCTAAGAAGTTAGGCAAACGCGTGGGCGAAGAATTGAACATACCCGTATACCTGTATGAATATGCGCAAAGCAATGCGGCGCGAAATAATTTATCGGTTATCAGGGGTGGTGAATACGAAGGATTTTTTGATAAGATTAAACTGCCCGAATGGAAACCTGATTTCGGTCCGGCTGTGATGTCTGCGAAGTCGGGAGCAACGGTTATCGGAGCGCGTGATTTTCTGATTGCCTACAATGTAAACCTAAATACCAAATCAGTAAGGTTAGCCAATTCAGTAGCTTTTGATGTGCGTGAAGCAGGCCGCGTGAAACGCGAAGGAAATCCCATTACCGGTAAGGTAGTTAAAGATGCGATGGGTGAAGATGTGCGGATCCCGGGAACATTGAAAGCAGTAAAAGCTATCGGTTGGTATATTGAAGAATACAGGATTGCTCAGATTTCGATGAACCTGATCAATTACAAGGTAACATCCATACATCAGGCATTTGATGAGGTGAGTCGCAGTGCCTCAAGCAGGGGATTGCGCGTAACCGGTTCGGAACTGGTGGGTTTGGTGCCCCTGGATGCGATGATACAGGCGGGAAAATATTACCTGGCCAAGCAAAAACGTTCAACCGGAGTCAGCGAGGAAGAGTTGATTCACATTGCTGTAAAATCAATGGGATTAGATGAACTGGCACCATTTGATCCTGCTGCAAAAATTATTGAATACAAATTGAGAGATGCCTCCAACGAGAAATTGATTGGCATGAACCTGAAACAGTTTGCCAATGAAACTGCAGCTGATTCACCGGCTCCGGGGGGAGGTTCTATAGCAGCCTATGCCGGAACCTTAGGCGCATCGCTGGGGATTATGGTGGCTAACCTTTCGGCCGGTAAAAGGGGATGGGAAGACAAAATTTCGTTTTTCAGTGAGTGGGCTGAAAAAGGCATGTACTTTCAATCGGAGTTGCTGAAAGCAGTAGATGAAGATACACGTTCGTTTAATGCAATTCTGAATGCTTTCGGAATGCCAAAGGGTACAGATGAAGAAAAGAAATTGCGAAGTGCTGCAGTTGAATCGGCTACCAAATATGCATGTGAAGTTCCGATGCGGGTAATAGAACTGGCTTCAGGAACATTGCCTTTGATTGAACAAATGATTGCACACGGAAATCCCAATTCGGTTACAGATGCTGCAGTTGGAGCCTTGTGCATCCGTACAGCAGTGCATGCCGCTTACCTGAATGTGAAAGTAAATGCCTTGGGATTAAAGGATAAAACGTATGCAAACGAAATCGTTTCAAAGGCACAAAGTATTTTAAAAACAACGGAAGAAAAAGTGAACGAACTTGTAGCTAACAGCGAGAAAGCATTGGCCTGATTATTCGATAGCGCCCATGGTTGGATTAGTCGCATTCCGGGAGTTCCCATTCAAATCAACTGTTACGGTTGTAACAGGTAGAGCTTTCCCTTTTGCGGGAGATTCAGCTTTCAATGTGTATTTATACTGATCCAGGTTCTCAAATTGCGGATCCAGGTTGAGTATATTGTTGTTGGTGTTCAGTTGCGTCAGTTTGGTTCGCAATAAGTTGTTTCGGATGTCGCGCACAGTAGAAGCCTGATTCCCGTTTGGATCATTGTTGAATAACAATTCTTCTTCGATATTGCCGTAAATGATATTGTTGATCAGCACATAATTCAATTCAAATTTCAGTACTGTTCCTTTTCCATCATCATATGGGGTATTGTCTAACAACAATTGTGCGTTTTGCCGACCTGAGGATGAATTTGTATTTGAAAGCGTATTGTAATAGAGTTGATAGTTTCCTCCCAAAGCACCATAAAAAGAAAATTGTCCGCAATCGGTGATCAGATTATTGACGGCCAGAATTGAGGCAGAGTAACCTACAATACCGGCTGCTTTCATATTGTGAATGATGCATTGATTCACGATCAGGTTTGGGTTGGTGCTGATAACAGGAGCTGAATCAACTTCAATACCTACAAATCCGTTCCTTAAAATAGCACCTTCAATTTTGCCTGTGCTACCGGGTAAAATACGGATACCATTCCATTGTCCCGGGATATCGGCATATTCAAGATCGAGACGGTCTCCGGAAAATACGACCGGATTAGCCGGCGTTCCGTTTACCGAAAGGCTGCCGCGTATATATAAAGTAGAATTGATGTGAGAATATATTTTGGTGCCTGGTTGTATTGTTAGTGTTTGACCCTTTTCTACCAGAATTGAATTGTAAATAACATGTGGCTTGTCGTTGGTCCATGTGATTGACGTTACAGTACTATCCCAGGTTTCAGCGTCGTGGTAATGCGCATCCCGCCCAAAACCTACGATCTCTACATCCTGATTATTTCCATTGGTTTCAAACAGAATTTGATCCACTACTATGAAATCGTTGCCCGGATTGGAGTATAACTGTACAAAAATAACGATTGAGTCATTGCCCCTGATTTCCTTTCCACTGATTGAAGTGGTAGGACGCCCATCAATATTCAACTTAACAGAACCGTTTGCGGTACCTTTTATAGAAATATTGGTTTTTACTCCCTGGCTGTTCTTATTTATCACCCACAGTTGTTTGGTAACCGACACCGGTACCGATTGTCCGAATTGAGAAAAAACGGTATCAAAGAAGAGGGTATCTGTTGAAAAGGAGAGTTTTGCTGAAGCGTCTGTTGTAATCGAATCTTCTTTACGGCATGATCCGAAAATCAAGCCCATAAGCAGGAGTCCAAAACCAACGTTTATTCCTTTTTTCACCGGTGCAATTTATTACGATGAAGCAGCATTCCCAACTCTTTTGATTTAAAACGATTTAAGGGGTTTGCCTGCTTTGAACCTTATCAACGCCGGTGTTTAGTTTTTCTTATCCGGATAAATATCTTTCAGTGCGGATTTAATTTCAGGGTACTGAAAATGATAACCCGTCTTCAACAAACGGTCCGGTACCAAAGCATGTGATGCCAGCAGTTCACCCGTTAATTCACCCAGAATCCAGCGCAGGGCAAAAGCGGGTACAGGCGGTAGCCAAAGTCGACGATGCAGGGAACGTGAAATTTCCTGCATCATTTGTTTTTGATCGATTGGATTGGGCGAAACAGCGTTATACGTACCGGTTAAGGTTAAATCTTTTAATGCATGCATCATGATTGCACACCAGTCATCGATATGAATCCAACTTTGTTGTTGAGTCCCATTGCCAAAATAAACTCCTCCTGTAAACCTGAAAGGAAGGTATAGTTTTTTTAAAAAGCCGCCCCGTGGCGACAGTACAGTTCCTGTACGCACTACAACGGTGCGAATTTCGGAAGGAATGGTTTGGATCAGTTCATTTTCCCAGTCCATACAGGTTTTAGCTAAAAAGTCGTTTCCCATCGCTGTGTTTTCATCTCCCGGTCCGGTTAAGTTTTGCCGGTAGATACCAATGGCAGAGATTTGAATAATGGTTTTGATGCGATGTTCCGTTTGTTTCAGACTTTGCACCAATAAGCGTGTGCCAAGAATGCGGCTGTCGTATATTTCTTTTTTATAAGCAGGGGTCCAGCGATGATCCGCAATTCCGGCACCGGCCAGGTTAATGATTGCATCAGCTGTTTGAATGGCCTCCGGATCCATAATTCCGGTTTTATAATTCCACTGAAATTGTTTGACTGTTGCATGTGGGTTTGGATACCGGCTCAGATGACTCACCTGCATTCCGTTTTGCAACAACCATTCCGTGAGACGGGTTCCAAGCATACCCGTACCTCCGGTTATCAAAACATGTTGCATTTACTGGTTATTTATCAGGTTAAACGCAAATTCCGAAAAAACGTTTTCAGCAATTCACTGCAATCGGTTTCCATCACACCGGATATGTATTCCGTTTTAGGATGCAGCAAATGTTGGCCTTCACGCATAAATCCTCGTTTCTCGTCACCAGCCCCAACTACCAAACGTCCGAGTTGGCTCCAGGCAATGGCTCCTGCGCACATCACACAAGGTTCGAGCGTTACATACATTGTACATTCATTGAGATATTTAGCCCCGAGATAATTGGAAGCAGCGGTTATAGCCTGCATTTCGGCATGGGCGGTTACATCGTTCAGCTTTTCGGTGAGGTTATGTCCTTTCCCGATGATTTTATTTTCGCAAACCACAACGCATCCCACCGGTATTTCATTTTCGTCAAACGCTTTCTGAGCTTCTTTAAAAGCCATTTGCATGAAATATTCGTGTGTAAATAATCCGGTCATCGGACCAAGGTAAGAAATTGTGTGAAGAAAAGGATGCAGCTATTCCGCGGAGGGTTTGTTCACTGCAATTACCACGGGAACTTTAGCCCGGTTGAGTACATCCACTACCTGCACCATATCATTTACACTAATGCTTTTGTCCATGCGCAACACAACAGAAGGATTTTCAAGTTTTGCGGTATGAGCCAGCAGGGAGGTTTCGAGTTGATCCAGTTGGATTTCCTGTTTATCGATATAATATTTCAAATCGGAAGATATCGAAACATTGATCACCTGTTTTGGAATGGTTTTCCCGGTATTGGCTTTGGGCAAAAGCAGTTTTATGGCATTGGGACTGGCCAGCGTGGAGATGATCAGAAAGAACAGCATCAGAAAGAACAGGATATCGGAGAGCGGTCCGGCCTGTACTTCTGCGTGCGTGTATTTGTGTTTTCTAAAATTCATTTAGAAGCCGGTTTGTATAAGATATCCAGAAAATCGATGGCTGTTACTTCCATTTTGTTTACCACGCGTTCGATGCGGGCATTCAGGTAGGTGTAAAAAATATAGGCCAATACACCCACGATTAAACCGGAAGCAGAGGTCACCATTTTCACATAGATTCCATCGGCAATATTGGCAATGCTGATATTATCAGAAACAGATAAATTGTAAAACGTAATCATCATCCCGATCACGGTACCGAGGAATCCGAACATGGGAGCGAGCGCTGCAATAGCGGCAAGCAGGTTCACATTCTTTTCCATTTTATATACTTCCACACGGGCTGTATTTTCAACTGCACTTTCAATGTCGCGAATAGGTGAACCAAGACGTGTAAGACCTTTGTGAACGATGCTGGAGAAAGGTGAAGAGGAACGTTCGCAATATACTATGGCGCCTTTGATATCTTCACGCAGCAACATATCCTTAACATTGTTGACCAGGTTCGGATCAATCCGTCCGGTTTTACTGATAAAAACCGAACGTTCTATAAACAGGTAAACAGAAACCATGGAAAGCAGAATAATCGGGATCATGATCGGACCACCTTTGATGAGCAAACCAATCACCGATAAACCTTCCGGTTGTGCATTCTCTACTGCAACCTGAACTTGTAATAATATCTGCAATAATGCCATAATCGAATATTTGTGTAATACTAAGAACGAAAACCCGCTTTGGAAAGTGTGTTGTGCCCAATTGGCCGGTGTATAACAAAAAAGGCTGTTCTAAAAACAGAACAGCCTTTTTTGTTTTGAGAAGCAAATGCTTATACAGATTCTTTCGTCTTTTTATCGAAGTCAACAACGATAGGTGTGGCAATTGCCAATGAAGAATAAGTTCCAAAAATGATACCTACCAATAATGAGAAGGTAAATCCTTTGATGATTTCTCCGCCGAAAATAAACAGGACCAGGGCCACCATGAAAACAGTTAATGCTGTCAGAATGGTACGACTTAGCGTATTATTCAATGCATCGTTGATGATCTTTTTCTTATTGGTTTCGTGGTGATGGGTTCCCAGGAATTCACGGATACGATCAAATACAACCACAGTATCATTGATGGAGAAACCGATGATGGTTAACACTGCAGCTATAAAGGCCTGATCCACTTCCATCGTGAAGGGTAAAATGCCATCTAAAAGGGAATAAAGACTCAGCATCATCAAAACGTCATGTGTTAAGGCAACAGTTGCACCTAAGGCATATTGCCATTTGCGGAAACGGATCAACACGTAGAGACTGATACCAATCAACGCAAAGATGGTAGCCCAAAGGGAGGCAATCTTGATATCACTTGCAACGGTAGGTCCAACTTTGGATTGACTCAGGATTTCGAAATTGCCACCTACATTTTGTAAACCTTCACGCACTTTACCTTCTACCTTTTCAGAAGCTGTTTCCGTTTGATCATCGATCAGGTAGGTAGTTGTAATTTTATATTTATTATCGGTTCCGAATGTTTTTACTTCCGGCGCAATACCAATGGAAGTGGCTAACTTTTCGCGGATATCGGTTGATGTTGCATCCTTATCGAATTGTACTACATAGGTCCAACCGCCTTTGAAATCTACACCCAGGGTAAATCCTTTGGTAAACATAGAAACCATACCAAGGGTTATCAGGATACCTGAGAACAGGTAGAATTTCTTCCGGTTACCTACCCAGTCAAAGTGGAAATTGCGGAAAGCATTTTCAGAGAAGGTACGTGCGTATTTCAGTATATGACCTTTGTCGATTCTCCATTCGGTAATCACACGCGTTAAGAGTACTGCTGTAAACATGGATGAAAGAATACCGATGATCAGGGTAATGGCAAAACCTTGCACAGGTCCTGTTCCGAAAGTATACAATACGATACCGGCCAGGAGTGTGGTTAAATTGGAATCGATGATGGATGAGTTGGCATGCGCATATCCATCCGTCACTGCATTTTTCAAACTTCGGGCATTGCGTAACTCTTCTTTGATCCGTTCATTGATCAGTACGTTTGCATCCACAGCCATACCAATGGTAAGCACGATACCGGCAATACCAGGCAAAGTGAGTGCGGCACCCAGCGAAGCCAGTACCCCCATGATGAAAAAGACGTTGATCAATACAGCGATATCAGCAATGAATCCTGAATTGTTGTAGTAGAATACCATGAAAATCAGAATCAATACAGTTGCAACGATCATGGATATTAATCCCTGATTGATGGCTTCCTGTCCGAGTGTTGGTCCAACCACAGCTTCTTCCACAATGCGGGTAGGTGCCGGTAATTTACCTGCTTTCAGGATATTGGCCAAATCGGATGCTTCTTCATTGGTGAAAGTTCCGGAGATGGAAGAACGTCCGTTTGGAATTTCGTTTTGTACCACCGGTGAAGAATATACGATGTCATCGAGTACAATGGCGACACATTTACCGATATTGTTTTTGGTTAAGTTTTTCCAGATCCGTGCACCTTCGGCGTTCATGTTCATGGAAACTTCTACCTGACCGGTTTGTGAAATATCGCGTTTGGCATCGGTTACTTTATCGCCTTCTAAAGAGGCTTTGCCATCTTTCGAAGTTTTGATGGCATGCAATACAACTGCATTGTCGTTTTCACCAAAACCTTTATATGCCCAGATAAATTTGATATTGGAAGGCAATACCGCCTTAATTTCAGGACGGTTAAGAAAGGCGTTCACTTTTGAAGTGTCTTTTACCAATGCAATTCCACAAGTAGAACCGTTTGGTACCAGCATGTTTTGCTCATCGGCATACGGACGCAAAACTGCAAACAGAGGATTTTCGGTTTGGAATTCTTCAAACGACTTTTCAGCAGTCGAAGTATCTTTACTTACTGAGTCGGTTGCTGCAACTTCACCTGAAGCGGCAAGTCCCGCCAAAGCACTTGTTTTAGCAGTGGTATCTGCAACAGTAGAAGCAGTTGAAGTGGTATCGGTAAGGCTGATGCCGGATCTCTCGGCAGCCAGTACTTTGCTTAATGTTTTGTTGGCAGTTTCGAGGTATTTGTAGGCTTCCGGATTGTCAAAAGTTTCCCAGAATTCCAGTTTCGCTGTTCCCTGTAAGAGTTTGCGCACGCGGGTAGGATTATCTACACCGGGTAATTCAACCAGGATGCGACCGCTGCCTTCGAGCTTTTGAATATTGGGTTGCGTTACACCAAATTTATCGATCCGTGCACGCAGGATCTGGAACGAACGATCGATTGCCTGAGAAGCTTCAACATGCAGGTATTGCAATACTTCTTCGTTGGTTGAACTTATTTTGATGCGGTCTTTGTTGGTCTGGTTAGCAAAAATAGCTGCCAGTTTCCCGGTTGGAGCAATTTCTGCATAGGCATCTCCGAACAATGAAACATAATCTTTGCTACTGGTTTTGGCCTTGTTGTTGGCCATTTCGATGGCTTGATTGAACGCCGCATCGGGATTGTTATTACCCAAAACGCGAACCAATTCGCCCAAAGAAACTTCCAGAGTTACGTTCATTCCACCCTTGAGATCGAGTCCTAAATTCAGCTCACGTTCTTTGCACTCGAGGTAGGTGAATTTTTTGAATCCCAGGTTGTATACCGGTTCGCGGGCAATGGAATCGAGGTATGTGCGTTCCAATACGGGATCTCCGTTGGCAAATTCTTTTGCCTTATTTTCCACGCGGCTTGTGACCCATGTGAACGATAACTGGAATATGGAAACCAGTACCAATGCAATTGTAAATAGTTTAACTGCGCCTTTACTTTTCATCTGTGTTTATAATTCGTATTAATTGTAATCTGCTACAAAGCGGGCAAATATAAGGGATGGCATCTACATTTCGCAATCGGAACCCAAACTTCGCACTTGTTTGATTGTGAAAGTGTTATGGATTATTTCTTCGATTCAAGGATTCTTCTGAAATGATCTTCCACCACTTTCAGGCTGTTTCCAAAATGGCTGTTGTTGTTGATGATCAGGTCTGCTTTCTCGCGGTAAGGGAGCAAATATTGCTGATAAGCAGGCATTACATGGTTTTCCCATTGGTATAAAACAAACTCAGCCGGAATATTGCGTTCGCGTGTATCTCTGCTCAACCTGCGATTCAGTTTGATGTCTTCACTTGCTTCTATAAATACTTTCAAATCAAATTGCCGGAACAAGTCTTCCCGGTAGAAAATAAATAAACCCTCTGCAATGATGATCGGTGCTGGTTTAAACTCCAGCCATTCGCCGAATTGTTCTTCGTGTTGAAAGTGGTATTGACGCGTGCGGATGGAACGACCTCCGGATAATTGCAGCAAATCGTTGCTGAAGGTGTCGAGATCAATACATTCCGGTAAATCGTAATTGATATGGCCATTTTCATCCGTTTTGTGATAATGAACCGTTTTGTAATAATTGTCCTGTGAAATGATGCACAATTCATCCGGTTGGAATAATGCCCCCAGTTCGTTTAAGAAATGGGTTTTACCAGACGCGCTGCCACCGGAAATTCCTACCAGATAGGGTTTGTATTGCATATTGGGAGAACAGTTTATGTGCAAGTAGTTACTTTTTAGCCGCATTTTCAAACGAATAATTCGGTGTTTTACCGACATAGGGCGGTTACTTACCGAAACTTTTGGTGAATAGGAAACTTTTAATGCGTAAATAGTTTCCGGATTCAAATTCTGTATTATTTTTGTTGCGGAAAATACAGTGAAGTTCAAATGATGGATGAAGTAAAAGAGAAAATTCTGATTGAGGCCGAAAACCTGTTTATGCGTTATGGATTTAAAAGCATAACGATGGATGATGTTTCGCGGGAGCTGGGTGTGTCGAAGAAGACCTTGTATCTGCATTTTGCCGATAAACACGATTTGGTGAATCAATGCGTGGAATGTCATCTGGAGCGTATGAATCAAACCTGCTCGCACCTGATAGAAACCAAGGAGGATCCAATCAGTACGTTATTGGCCATTACTGAATTCAATATTCAGCAATTGCAAAGGGTAAGTCAAAGTTCTATTTACGACCTTAAGAAATATTTCAAGGGAGCCTGGGACAAACTGATGGAGAACCGCAATCAGTTTATATATAAAAGCATAAAGGCGAATCTGGAGTTGGGAATGAAAAAGGGTTTATACCGCAAGGAACTGGATCCGGAAGTAGTTGGAATGATTTATATTCACCTGGTTAGTTTGGTTATAGATCCGGCTAATCACCGCGATTCTGAAATGGATTTGCGCAAAATACTGCTCGAAATTGTGAGCTATCATCTGAATTCTGTTTGCACCGAAAAAGGACGTGAAATTCTGGATGAGAAATTGAAAAAAATCAAAAAATAGATCTACCATAATATGAGAAAATTAATCGTTTTAGTAACCGTAGCTGCAGGCATAGGAATTGGTCCCATGGTTAATTCGCGACCAGCTATGGCTCAGGTTAAAGAGCCACAGTTGCTCAGTTTGCAACAGGCTGTCGACTATGCATTGAAAAACAATCTGGCCTTGAAAAACAACCAGCTTGATGTTCAGAGTGCACAGAAAAAAGTAAATGAAATTCTGGCGAGCGGATTGCCGCAAGTAAATGCAACCGGATCATTCATGAACAATGTTCAGATTCCTACGCAGGTATTACCCAATTTTCTAAAACCCACACTGGTTGCAGCAAATCCGGGTTCGGCATCAGCCATACCGGATATCATTGAAGCACAGTTTGGTCAGAAGTTTTCTACTACCGGAAGTATAACCGCCAGTCAATTAATCTTTGATGGGGGATTTTTGATGGGTGTAAAGGCATCCCGCGAATTTGTGAACCTTTCACGGATCAATATTCACCGCAACGAAATTGAAACCAAAGTAACTGTTTCCAAGGCTTACTATCAGGCATTGTTGTTGCAAACCAACCTGAACATGATTGATACCAACCTGAAAACGGTGAGTAAGGCAAAAAATGATCTGGAAAAATTATACCAGCACGGCTTGGTTGAATCAACGGATTACGATCGTATGCGTTTGCAGTATTCACAACTGAGTTTGCAACGCGATAAAATTTCGGATTTTCAGGCAGTGGCATTAATGGTTTTGAAGATGCAAATGGGAATGGATGTGAATGATTCGATAATGCTTACGGATAATCTGGATGCTTTATATAAAAAATCGCAGGTATCGGCAACCGAGGCACAGGTAGAGTATTCCAACCGGACAGAATATAAATTGTTAAAACAACAGATGTTGTTGAATACCTACAATAAAAAACGGTATCAATACGGATATGCACCAACCGTGAGTGCTTTTCTAACTCATCAACAAAACTCTTTCGGTGCAGATTTCGGTACGTTGGGATCCACCTGGTATCCGGGAACTTATTGGGGACTCAATGTAAGTATACCTGTATTCGACGGATTCCGCAAATCAGCCCAGATTCAACAGGTTAATATAGATATCCGCAAAAACGAAAATGATTTGAAAAATCTGGAGCGGTACATTGATCAACAGGTTTATCAGTCGAAAATGGCATACAAACGGGCGAGTGAGCAACTGCTGATTCAGGAACAAAACATGAAGCTTGCGCAGGATATTGCCAATCGGGTTACGTTAAAATACAACAATGGATTGGGTTCAAGTCTGGAATATACTTCTGCACAAAATGAACTTGAAAATGCACGTAACAGTTACCTCACAACCGTATACGAATATTTTATTGCGCAAATCGAATTGCGAAAAGCGCTGGGCGAAATCAAATAAAACACCACACATGAAAATAACAAACAATACCTATATGAAAACTCTATTTTATACCTTGATGGGATTAGCCGTCTTATCTTTTATGACTGCATGTGGCAGTTCGGATTCCATGGAATCCAAAAAGGCGCAACTCGAAAAATTGAAAGCACAACAATTGGAACTGACTGCGCAGATTGCAACTCTGGAGACCGAATTGGCTGCGTCAGGTGCCGATACGAATCAGACTGAAAATGCAAATGTGAAATATGTTCAGGTTACGGCAGTTGAGAAGACTACGTTTGAACATGCGGTGGATGTGCAAGGTCGTGTGGATGCCAACGAAAATGTAACCATACTGCCCCGTGCGCAAGGACCGATCACCAAAATTTACCTGCGCACCGGCCAGCAGGTTAAAGCCGGCCAAATCATTGCCGAAATAAACAACGATATGGTTAAATCTCAGATTCATGATTTAAATACCAATCTCGAACTGGTGAATCAGATTTATCAGAAACAGAAAAGTTTGTGGGAGCAAAAAGTGGGAACAGAAGTACAATACCTGCAAGCCAAAACCAACAAAGAATCGCTGGAAGCAAAACTGGCACAAGCCAAAGAATTACTCGACATGCATTATTATAAATCGCCCATTAACGGGGTAGTGGATGAGATGCCTTTAAAAGTTGGTCAGATGGTTTCAGCTGCTGCTCCGCTTACCTCGGGAGTACGTGTTGTGAACCTGAGTAATTTAAAAGTAAAAGCAGATTTATCAGAATCGTATGCCGCTTCGGTTAGTGAGGGTGATGCGGTAAATCTTTACTTCCCGGATATCAACAAGCGTACTCAAAGCAAATTGTCGTATGCTGAACGGCAAATCAATCCGATGACCAGAACTTTCGGTGTAGAAATAGGATTACCTACAGATGCAGCTTATCGTTCCAATATGATTGTGCAGGTAAGCATTATTGATTATACCAACAAGGATGTGGTGGTAGTGCCGATCAATACCATTCAGAACCTCGATGAAAAGAAGATTGTTTATATCGCTGTTAAAGACGGTGCAAATACCATTGCAAAAAAGGTAGAAGTAGAAACCGGTCAGATGTACAATGGAAAAGTGGAGGTATTGAAAGGATTGAATCCGGGCGATCAGCTTATTACAACAGGGTTTCAGGATATGAACGAAGGAGTAGTTATTCGTTACTAAGAATTTACAGCCTGTACATCATTCAATCAAAGACGTTGTTAGGCAATATGATTTAATCATTACCATATTATGCAAAAGATAGAAAAAGAATTTAAGCCGTCCAGCTGGTCCATTGATAATAAAACCAGTATTTATATACTCACCATTATTATCACACTGGCCGGATTGTTTTCCTACATAGGATTGCCGAAAGAACAATTCCCTGAGGTTAAGTTCCCCAGCATACTTGTTACCACCATTTATCCCGGTACATCTCCGAGCGATATGGAGCAACTGGTAACCAAACAACTGGAAAAAAATATAAAGACCATCCCGGGTATCAAGAAACTGAAGAGCAATTCGTCTCAGAATTTCTCGGTGATTAATGTGGAATTCAATACCGATCAGAATGTAGATCTGGCGCTACAACGGGTGAAAGATGCCATTGAAAAATCCAAAAAGGAATTGCCCGAAGGCATGCCGAATGATCCGCAGGTAAACGAGATAGATGTTTCGCAAATTCCTATCATGAACGTCCATATTTCCGGCGATTATCCACTCGATAAGATGAAGGTTTATGCAGAGCATTTGCAAGATAAAATTGAAGGGCTGAAAGAAATTACCCGTGCTGATCTCATCGGAGCATTGAGCCGTGAAATCAATGTAGAAGTGGATATGTACAAGGCAGAAGCAGCCAATGTTACTTTTCAGGATATTATCGGTGCTATCAATTATGAGAATATTACAGCATCCGGTGGAGATGTAAACATGGATGGCCTGAAGCGTTCCATCACGGTAATTGGTCAATACAAAGACGTGAACAAGATCGGTGAAGCCATTTTACGCAGCGCGAGCGGAGCAACAATATACCTCAAAGATATCGCCACCATTACTGATGGATTTAAAGAAAAGGAAAGTTATGCGCGCTTGAATCATGAAAACGTAATTACGCTGAATGTGATCAAACGCAGCGGAGAAAACCTGATAGAGTCGTCGGATAAGATCCGTGAAATCTGTGCCCAAATGGAAAACGATGAGTTTCCCAAAGGACTAAAGGTTACCATCACAGGTGATCAATCGGAGAAGACCCGGGTAACCTTGCATGATCTGATCAATACCATTATCATTGGTTTTGTATTGGTTACCATCATCCTGATGTTCTTCATGGGTACAACCAACGCATTGTTTGTGGCCATGTCGGTTCCGCTATCCTGTGCAGTGGCATTTTTGGTCTTCCCGGCCATCGGTTTCAAGCTGAATTTTATCGTATTGTTTTCATTTTTGCTGGCACTCGGTATTGTGGTCGACGATGCCATTGTGGTTATTGAGAATACGCACCGGATTTTTGCCAATGGAAAAATGCCCATCAAGAAAGCGGCAAAACTTGCGGCCGGTGAAGTTTTTTTACCGGTACTTTCAGGAACGCTTACTACGCTTGCTCCGTTTATTCCTTTGGCATTCTGGCAGGGAATTATCGGGAAGTTTATGTTTTTTCTTCCTGTAACGCTTATTGTTACCCTGCTGGCCTCGTTGGTTGTGGCCTATATCATTAATCCGGTTTTTGCCGTCGATTTTATGAAAACCCATGAAGAGGAAGAGAAATCAAGGAGAAACATGAAGGGTTTCAAAATCGTATCGATTGTTTTTGGCGTGATTGCTTTGTTATCTTACCTGGCGGGTAATTTCGGGTTCGGGAATTTTGTACTCACTATTTATGGATTGTACAGTCTCAACCGTTTTGTACTGTATAAATGGATCGCTAAATTTCAGAACAGTTTCTGGCCGGGTGTGCAGGATCGTTATAAGGCCATCATGTATTGGGCATTAAATAAAAAACGCGCCATCTGGTTGATGGTGGGTACAGTCGGCTTGTTTATTTTCACCATTATCTTCACTGCCATTCGTGCGCCACAAGTGGTATTCTTCCCCATGTCGGAGCCAAACTTTATTTATACCTATATACAATTGCCCATTGGTACTGATCAGGCTTATACCGATTCCATTACAGCAATTGTTGAAGAACGTGTTTATAATGCAGTTGGTGAAAACAATCCGATCGTAGAGTCTATCATAGCCAATGTTGCAGTTGGAGCCAACGATCCTTCACAGTTCGAATTGAACTTTAGTGCACAACCGCATTTGGGAAAGGTTACTGTTGCTTTTGTGGAATTTGCAAAGCGGAAAGGGGAGTCAACAAAAACCTATCTGGATAAAATTCGTGAAGCAACAAGGGGAATTGCCGGTGCCGAAATTGTAGTGGATCAGGAAAAGGGCGGTCCGCCAACTGGTAAACCCATTTCCATTGAAATTACCGGTGAAGATATTCTTGAAATAACCAAAACCGGAGAAGATTTGCAGAAGTATATTGAATCTCTGGGTATTCAGGGCATAGAGCAATTGAAATCAGATGTACAGGCGAACAAACCACAGGTAGTGGTAATGGTAGATCGTGAGCGTGCAAACCGGGAGGGTATTTCTACCGGTCAGATTGCACGTGAGCTGAGAAATGCTGTATTCGGTCAGGATCAAACCTCAAAATTCCGCGAAGCCAATGAAGAATATCCCATCCAGGTTCGATACAAGAAAGAACAACGCGACAATCTGAATGCCTTGATGAACCTGAAAATCACCTACCGCGATATGAACATGGGCGGACAGATCCGTCAAGTTCCTTTATCGTCGGTAGCAAGCCTGGCTTACAACAATACCTACGGAGGGATCAAGCGTCTGGATGAGAAACCCATCATTACGCTTTCATCCAATGTACTGACCGGATACAATGCCAACGATATTGTTGGAAGAATTTCGGAAGCGATACCGAATTTCGAATTGCCTTCCGGTGTGAGCATTAAAATGGGAGGTGAGCAGGAAGACCAGAAAGAAACCGGCGGATTTTTAGGGAAAGCCATGTTGATCTCATTGGGGTTGATTTTCCTGATCCTGGTCACACAATTCAACTCGATTTCTAAACCCATCATTATTTTGAGTGAGATTATTTTATCCCTGATCGGAGTGCTGTTGGGCTTTTCAATTTTCAAAATGGAAATTTCCGTTGTTATGACCGGTGTGGGGATTGTGGCACTGGCCGGTATTGTGGTGAGAAATGGAATTTTGCTGGTTGAATTTACAGAAACCTTATTGAAAGAGGGTTTGCCTTTGAAGGAGGCAATCGCCGAAGCTGGTCGTACCCGTATGACTCCGGTTTTACTTACGGCAGCTGCTACTATCACAGGTCTGGTACCGCTCGCCGTTGGTTTGAATATTGATTTCGTAACGCTCTTTACAGAGTTTAATCCGCATATTTTCTTCGGGGGCGACAGTGTAGCATTCTGGGGTCCGCTATCCTGGACCATGATATTTGGATTGGGATTTGCTACATTTTTAACGTTGATTCTTGTACCGGTTATGATTTATATAGTTGAACGATTTAAGGAGAAAATCGGGTACAAAAGCGTCCATTAATTAATGCGGGTTATACTGTAAAATTACCTTTGGTCAAGTTTTACATTCTAAAACCGTTCTTTTACACAAATTACCTTGACACTTATATTCTAGGTGGTATATTTGTCTTGGTAATTTTGTTACCCTCAGTTGTGCAATCTGTTTGATTTAAAATATTGCATCTACGAGTAGAGATGCAATTGTTTCATAGGCTAGGTGGAAACCCCCGAAAGGGGGTTTTCATTTTTCAGGCCTTTTCATCCTGCAACAATCCCCATTTTCACACAGCTCGTTAACATGTTAACAGCATTTCGGAATTATCCGGATACAGTATTTACAACGTGTTTTAGCTACAAAAAAAAGCCGTTCCGGAGTGGAACGGCTTTTTTTTAAGTAAGCGGTTTTGATAGCAAACGATTTAGTTTACCATCATGCGTTGAGTGGTTTTGAATCCATCAGCTTCAATGCTGTAGAGATAAACTCCGGCAGGGATTTCGCCTACATGCAGTTCAATATTGCTTTTTCCGGCAGGGATTTGATCGTATGTTTCGCTGGTAATAACTTTACCCATAATATCGGTAACAGTAATAGTAGCTGAAGTGCTGCGGTTAAAATGCACATCAATATTAGTTGATCCGTGGAACGGATTCGGATAGTTTTGAGCAATTGTAAATGGAGCTTCATTCTCCAACATTCCAACTGTATTTCCTAAAATCTGAGCCACAGGAACAGTCAGGTAGTTGATATCAAATACATCGGTACTGCTGGCAGGAACGCTGTTACCAGGCAATGCTTTTCCTAAATAGGAAACATGAATGCGATCGTTCACAAATTTTGCAATGGTTGGATAAACCTGTTCGATATTGGTACCCAAATGCTGTGTGATGTTTTGCGGTGTAGCCCAGTTGGTACCATTGTCGGTAGAATAGGTAACGAGGATATCGCGGTAATTGGCATTGGTACCATCTGCAGTAACGTCGGTTGGAGTAAGCGCTGAATACGTCAGGAATATTTTTCCTTCAGCATCAATACCGGCACTTGGATAAGTAGAGTTTGAAATGCCATAACGACGGGTAGCCTCAGTAAATGAACCGGCAGCAACGGATGAGTCGCCTGCGATTGGCATAGCAGATGCAATGATACGCAGGGAACTGTCAGGATTGTATTCGCTCCAGTAAAGAATAGCGTCGTTTACACCACCAATAATACGTGAATAGGTATACGTAAAGAATCCGTCACCCAGAATAGAATCCTGTATACGGGCCATGCCTGAGAACACGTGTGCTTTTCCGGCATTATCAACCAAAACATGACAGCTTCCGTTTGAAACTGCAGTTACAGGTAATGAATCTTTGTCGTAACGATAGTGCGGAACCGGGAAAGAATCCAGAATTTTCATGGTCCAGGTGGCACCGTTATCTGCTGATTTCCACAATACAAGATTGCTGAAATAGTAGCCGGCAACTACAGCTACATCATTGCCTTTGGCATCAATGCTGTAAACATCCGGACTTCCTTCTACAAACAGATCGTAATCGTAGTTAGGAAAAGTCATGTCTTCATCAACCCATGTTCCGGTTGAGAATTTGTAGCGGGAGTATACCAACGGACTTTCAACGCCGTTTTTAACCACCTTGATGGGTTGGTTGGCGGTAGAGTCCTGGTAGTTGGCAAGTACAATCATATAATCTCCGGAAACGGCAGCTCTTGGCCATAACATGGCTTGAGTTTGAGGAGCCGGTTGAAGAACGGTGGTTGTTGACCATGTACCGCTACCGATACCGGTATTGGTACTTACGGCCAAACCCTGTGATAATCCATTGGTATCTATACGATGAGCAATTACTATCTCTTTGTTGTCAGGTGTTGCTACCATGCAAGGGAATCCGGTACGGAAGGTTTCAATACGCGGACTTGAATTGGGTGAACTGCTCCAGGTAGTTCCATTGTAACTGTTGTACCCTGAACCACGGGATAAGAAACCATTGGTGCCATTATCATTTGTGGTAGTCCAGGTAACTGATACTTTACCATCTGAATACGCATTGGTGCGGCGATACGTGGCATTACCGGTTTGATTTACAAACATGGTGGTACCGATTTTCATGTTTACTGTTCCACCGGCGGTTTTACCGAATTTCTGGTTTTTTATTTTCGACTGAGCATACGTTGATTCGATAACCGGTGAAGGTATTTCTCTTTCAACAGCACGGGTTGCACGGATGGTGGCTTTCCCTGTAGCGTTGGATTGGCTTGGGGTTTGTGCAAGTGCCATTGCGCTGAATCCCAAAAGTCCGAGTAAGTAGAACTTTTTCATTGTTTGTTGTTTATTGATTGTTAGTAGTTTAGTGTTAATTTATGGGTTACGTAAAATTCAAATCTAACCAAGTTTTTTAAAAATTCAACCGGATCAGGGTTGTAGTATTGTCAATTGTTGGTGTTGATTACCTATTTTGACAAAAGGTTGCATAACACACAGGGTTTCTTCTGCATCCATGGGCATGCAACTCATTTTTCAACAAGGTCGGATAAATCGGTTAGGGTTTAGTAATTTTGGAATCCCAGAAAAAGTTCAGATGCCATCGTTTTCACACCTCCATGTCCATACCCAATTTTCACTCCTCGATGGTGCTGCAGATATAGGTAAACTTTATAAAAAAGCGATCCACGATAAAATGCCTGCTCTGGCCATTACTGATCATGGCAATATGTTCGGCGTATTTAAATTTGTTGCCGAAGCATACAAGCACAAAGGAGAAGATGGCAAGCCATTAATTAAACCTATTGTTGGATGTGAGTTTTATGTGGTCGAAGAACATACCAAACGCAGTTTTACCAAAGACGATAAAGATGTGCGTTATCATCAGTTGTTGCTGGCCAAAAATGAACAGGGTTATCGCAATCTCATTAAATTGAGTTCGTTGGGGTATATGGAAGGGTTATATGGAAAATATCCCCGGATCAGCAAAGCACTAATCGAACAATACCACGAAGGTCTGATCGCTACGTCTTGTTGTTTGGGAGCCTTGGTGCCCCGTACCATCCTTAAAAAAGGAGAACAAGCCGGTGAGCAGGAATTTAAATGGTGGCTCGATCTCTTTGGAGAAGATTATTATATAGAGTTGCAACGGCATGATATCAAAGAGCAGAATCAGGTGAACGAAGTTTTGCTCCGATTTGCACAAAAATACCGTGTTCCTGTAATTGCATCCAACGATTCGCATTATGTAGATCAGCAAGATGCCAATGCACACGATATTTTATTGTGTATCAATACCGGTGAAAAACAAAGCACTCCATCCAATAAAGATTTTGGTGACGATGATATGGTGATGAAGGGAAAACGTTTCGCCTTTGCCAACGATCAGTTTTATTTCAAGACCACGGAAGAAATGTCGGCCCTTTTTGCGGATGTGCCGGAGGCTATTGATAATACCAATGCCATTGTCGATAAAATAGAATGGCTGGATCTGAAGCGCGATATATTGTTGCCCAATTTTCCGGTACCACCCGATTTTACCACACAGGATGAGTACCTCGAATTTTTAGCTTATACCGGTGCGAAAGAAAGATATAAAGAAATAACCCAGGAGGTTGAAGAACGGCTCCGCTTCGAATTGCATACCATCCGAACCATGGGATTTGCCGGATACTTTTTGATTGTAGCTGATTTTATAAAGGCGGGCCGCGATATCGGTGTCTTTGTGGGGCCAGGTCGTGGTTCTGCTGCAGGCAGTGCAGTGGCGTATTGCATTGGAATTACCAATATTGATCCGATCAAATACAATTTACTGTTCGAACGATTTCTGAATCCGGATCGAAAGTCGATGCCCGATATTGATACCGATTTTGATGATGAAGGCCGTCAGAAGGTGATCGATTATGTAGTTGAAAAATACGGGAAAAATCAGGTTGCACAAATTGTTACGTATGGCTCAATCGCTGCCAAATCGAGTATCAAGGATGTAGCCCGGGTAATGGATTTGCCCTTATCTGAGTCGATTGCTTTAACTAAACTGGTTCCCGATAAACCGGGAATCGAATTAAACAGAGTCCTCAATGCACCGATAGACGGAGATAAGAGCCTGAAAGAAAAAGAAGGATTGAGTGGTGAGGATCTGGAAAATGTGAAAAAGCTGCGTGAGGTATATGGCGGTGACGATCTCAAGGCGCGGGTACTAAAAGAGGCGCTGATTCTGGAGGGATCCGTGAGAGGAACAGGCATACATGCTGCAGGGATCATTATTGCTCCCCGCGATTTAACAGAATTGATTCCGGTGGCTACCTCCAAAGAAACCAATTTGCTGATTACCCAATACGATGGTAAAGTGATTGAAGATTCGGGTGTAATCAAGATGGACTTTCTGGGTTTGCGAAATCTTTCTATTATCCGTGATACGTTAAAACTGATAAAACAAAATCATCACCTGGAGCTGGATATTGATACTATTCCGCTGGACGATGAGAAAACCCTGAATCTGTTTGCAAAAGGGGAAACCAATGGAACATTTCAGTTTGAAAGTGCAGGGATGCAGAAATACCTCAAAGAACTGAAACCCGATCGGTTCGATGATCTTATTGCGATGAATGCCCTGTATCGTCCGGGACCATTGGCGTATATACCCAATTACATTGCGCGTAAAAACGGCAAGGAAGAGGTAAGCTATGATCTGGATGCCATGGAGGAATTTCTGAAAGAGACCTATGGGATCACGGTGTATCAGGAACAGGTGATGTTGCTGTCGCAGAAACTGGCCAATTTCTCCAAAGGCGATGCGGATATTTTACGCAAGGCCATGGGTAAAAAGGATAAAAAGACCCTGGATAAGCTGAGGCCGCAGTTTTTGGAAAATGCACAGAAGAATGGTCATGATCAGAAAATTCTGGAAAAAGTATGGACTGATTGGGAGGCTTTTGCATCCTATGCATTTAATAAATCACATTCTACCTGCTATGCATTTGTAGCCTTTCAAACCGGATTTTTAAAAGCACATTACCCGGCTGAGTATATGGCCTGTGTGCTCACGCATAACCAGGGAAACATTGAGAAGGTAACCTTCTTTATGGAAGAATGTAAGCGTATGGGAATTCCGGTATTGGGTCCTGATGTGAATGAATCGCAAATCAATTTTGGCGTCAATAAAAAGGGAGAGATTCGGTTTGGATTAGGCGCTATTAAAGGTGTAGGGGAAGGTGCAGTTGAAGGATTGATTGAAGAACGGGAAACCAACGGATCCTTTAAAGGACTGTTTGATCTGACCAAACGCGTTAATCTGCGGGCATTGAACAAGAAAACGCTGGAAGGGTTGGTTTATGCCGGTGCACTCGATTGTTTTACAGGGATTCACCGGGCGCAATACTTTTATGCTGTGAATGGCGATGATATCAATTTGCTGGAACGCGCCATCCGTTATGGAAATACGTACCAGTCGAACGAATCGGCCAACCAGCAATCCTTGTTTGGCGGAGTCTCTACGGTAACGCTGGCAGAACCTGTAATTCCGGCTTGCGAAAGCTGGAGTCTGATGGAAAAACTGCATAAAGAAAAGGAAGTGATTGGGATGTACCTTTCCGGTCATCCACTCGATGATTTCAAACTGGAGTTCAATACGTTTGTTACCGGCCGATTGGATAAAATTGAGGAAGTCAGGCTTAAAGAGGTAAGCATTGCAGGCGTGGTTACGGATTGTTACGAGAAAATAAGCAAAAACAATAAACCTTATGGTGGATTTACGCTGGAAGACTATTCCGGTAATATCCGGATCACCATGTGGAGTGAAGATTATCTGAAATTTAAGCATCTGCTCAACGTGGGTCAGATGTTGTATATCAAAGGAGCCAACAAACTCCGTTATGGCTCAACCGATCAATATGAATTCAGGGTTAATTCCATTATGCTCCTGGCCGAAGCCCGTGAAAAATTATTGAATCAGGTAACTTTTTTCCTTAAATCAGAACAATTAGCGAATGGATTTGTTAATGAGTTTAAACAGATGCTTGAATCGCATAAAGGAAATGCGGTAGTAAAAGTAAATATCCGGGATGCAGAAATGAATGTGAATGTTTCAACTCTGAGTACCAAGCTGCGGATTTCTATGGAAAACGAATTGATTGAAGCACTGCAAAAGAAGGAAATCGATTTTAAACTGAATTGAACTTGTTAAATTTTACAATAGAAGTGTACTTTGCACTTCTTTAAACAGAAACCTTAAACGTATATGGCAATAGAAATAAATGACACCAACTTCGAAGAAGTGGTATTGAAATCAACAAAACCGGTATTGGTAGATTTTTGGGCAGAATGGTGCGGTCCGTGCCGCATGGTTGGTCCCGTGGTAGAAGAAATGTCGAAGGAATTCGAAGGAAAAGCAATCATTGGAAAACTAAATGTGGATTTCAATCCAAAAGTATCCATGGATTATGGCATCATGAGTATTCCGGCCCTGCTGTTTTTTAAAGATGGTAAAGTGGTAGACAAACAGGTTGGAGCGGTACCAAAACATGTATTGGTAAACAAACTCGAAGCGCAATTAGCATAAAGGGTTGAAAATAATGGAAAAGGAGGTTGAAATTCAATCTCCTTTTTTTGTTTAAGCGGGTTTGTACCTGCTTAGCTTTAAAATTTTATCAAAATCTTTTTCCTGCATCAATTGTTCCAGCGTTACTTCCGGATTCTTACGCATATAGGATTGAATGATTTTCCAGCCCGTCCAAACGCCTATGGCAGGCGCCGATTCATGAGGTACACCATCGGCGGAGGTGAAGGGACCATCATTGAGGTAACGCATGTATAGAGTAGGTTCATCTTTGTATAACAATTCCTTTTCGGCATAATGTGCCCACATTTCCGCTTCGTTTTCTTCAACCCATTTTAATTGTGCGCTTGTATAACCCAGAATCAGGGTATCATGAACATCCGGCAACAATGCTTTGGTGAAATACTTGACTTTGCCTTCGTAAAGCATTTGTGCTATAAATCTACGGTCACGTGAGGTTTGTGATTCATAACGGGCAAGTCCTAATGCTTTAATAATATTGGGTAAAATATATTCCCGACGCAATTTCCGGATCATGAATTCGGGAAATTCCAGCGAATGGTAATAGTCCTTGAAAACAGTATTCATATACATATCCAGTCCAATTCCGATTTGTTTATCGAAAGTTACATTGGCATAACCAAATTCACTGATAAAACTGACAAACTCAGGAATCCGTGCATTCGGAAATTGAGCAGTGTATATACCCATGGCCGAAGTTAATCCCGTTTCCACATCACTCAGATCGGTATAAAATGAATCCACCTGACGATAAAGCTTTTGGAAAGGAGCATAATTCAGCAACATGCGAATTTGTTTTGTAAATAACGAGTCACCCTCGAAAGGCATGGCCAGCATGTCCTGGGCATAATAAAAATAGAAGTCGCCGTATTTACGGAACAGGTTTTCAAGTGCAGGCTCAAGCTGCCCTGCTTCAATGGAAAACAACTCCCTTTCGAAGCGTTTAATTTTTACAGGCTCTACCGGTTCACCTTCATAAACTGCCTGCGAATTGTTCTGACACCCAAAACATCCGGAAAGAAAAAGTATTGTGCAAAATGAAAGCAGCAAATGCACAGCTGTTTTGTTACTTTTGAACAAGTTCATATTACAAAACTAATCATGCGAAAATTATTATCACTATGCCTGGTCCTATTGTTGACAGGAAATATAAGTCAGGCACAAATCCGGCTGGGCTTAAAGGTTGCACCACAAATAACGTGGGCAGCATCTGATAACAAAAACACAAGTAGCAATGGTACGCGCATCAACATGGCCTATGGGTTGATGGTGGATTATTACTTTGCTGAAAATTATGCCGTCGGTACCGAGTTGTGCATGAATACTTTTGGAGCCAATGTAAATCTGGCAAAAGATAAATATACCATGGTTGAATATCAGGGTGTGATGCATCCGAGTATCGGTGCGTTGCAATACGATTATAAGTTGCAGTATATTCAGATTCCTGTTTTGTTAAAAATGCGAACAGGCCTACAAAACAGAATGCGGTATTATGCCGAATTCGGTTTTGGTTTAGGATTTATATACCGTTCCAAAGCTGATATAACATTCGGCTCAAAATCACTTTCCAATGTGGATGTGAACGAGCCCGATCCTTCAGATGTGTATACCATTCATACAACCAATTTTAAAGATGATATAAGCTCGGTCAGAAGTTCCATGATCATCGGTGCCGGAATTCATTATGAATTAGGGACCAGTTCATCACTTGTACTTGGGTTGCGTTACGATAACGGGTTAAGCAGTTCAATGGTAGATGAGCGCTGGAGAACTACCTTGCATTATATCGGACTCAATTTAGGATTGATCTTTTAATCGGAAATCGTTTTGCAGAAAATCAGGGTAGCCTTGGCACAAATGAATTACCACACCGGTAATTTCGAAAGCAATACGGCTAAAATTATCAAGGCGATCGAAACGGCCAAAGCTGAAGGTACTGATTTGATCGTTTTCTCTGAGATGTGTGTGGTAGGTTATCCACCGCGCGACTTTCTGGAATTTGATGATTTTATCCATCAGTCGGATGCAAGCTTAAAAAAGATTGCTGCAGTTTGCCAGGGAATTGCTGCTATCGTTGGTGCACCAACCCGCAATCCGGTTCCCAAAGGGAAAGACCTTTACAATTCAGCGATATTGCTGGAGGATGGACAAGTCAAAGCAGTACGTCACAAAACCTTGCTACCCAATTACGATATTTTTGATGAGTACCGTTATTTTGAACCGAACCGTGTTTTCGAAATTGTTGAATTCAAAGGATTTCGCATAGCGCTCACCATTTGCGAAGATTTGTGGAACAATACGGATAATCCACTTTATATCATCAATCCCATGGATGAGCTGATTCGTCAGCAACCTCATTTAATGATCAATATTGCCGCTTCTCCTTTTTCAAAAGTACAGATTGAAAAACGCCGTCAGATAATGCTGGAAAATGTAGAGCAGTATAAAATTCCGCTCTTTTATTGCAACCTGACCGGTGCTCAAACCCAATTGATTTTTGATGGCGGTTCAATGGTTGTGAATGCCGATGGAACGATAGCTGATGAATTGAATCATTTTATTCCCGATGGAGGAATTTATGAACTTACCATAGACGGAAATCAAACAAGGATTGAGGTGTTAAAGAAGCACCTGCAAAAGAAGCATGTGGATACGCTTGAATGTATAAAGCAGGCTCTGGTTTTAGGCATTCGGGAATACTTCAGCAAGCAGGATTTAAATAAAGCCATCCTGGGAATGTCAGGAGGAATTGATTCGGCTGTAGTGCTTGCATTAGCAGTAGAGGCATTGGGTAAAGACAATGTGAAAGCCGTTTTATTGCCATCGCGGTATTCATCCCAACATTCCATAGATGATTCATTGCACATGGTGAATAACCTGGGCATACAGCATGAAATCATTTCCATTGAGAAAACATTCAATGCGCTTGAAGAATCGCTGGCGTCATCTTTTAAAGGATTGCCGTCAAACCTGACCGAAGAAAATATGCAATCGCGAAGTCGTGGTGTTATTCTGATGGCGCTATGCAATAAGTTTGGATATATTTTACTCAACACGTCCAACAAAAGCGAATTGGCTGTGGGATATGGAACTTTGTATGGCGATATGTGCGGTGGCTTATCGGTTATTGGCGACCTGTACAAAACTGAGGTTTACAGTCTGTCCCGTCATATCAACAAGGAACAAGAACTGATTCCTGAGAATATCATTACCAAGCCTCCATCTGCAGAATTAAGACCCGATCAGTTAGATTCTGATTCTTTACCGGATTATTCCCTGTTGGATCGTATCTTATATTTGTACATTGAGGAGCGAAAAGGCCCGCAGGAAATAATGCAAACCGGATTTGATCCGGATTTGGTTAAAAGGGTTTTAAGAATGGTAAATATGAACGAGTGGAAAAGACTTCAGGCCCCTCCGGTTCTGCGTGTATCGGTGAAGGCTTTTGGACCCGGAAGAAGGGTACCTATAGTTGCAAAATATTTGAGCTGATGAAAAATAAAATACTGCTTTTTTGTTTATGCTTATGCACTACAATAGCATTAACTGCTCAGGAAAGACGACTTTTTCATGTGGATGAATACCATGGTAATTATCGCGAAGTGGAGTTAGACAAAGAACTCACCATTGCATTGGTGGGAAAGGAGCAATTCATTACCGGCACCATAACGGATATAGATTTTGAATATATTACGTTGGAAGATTTTAACCACCTGATGATTGAAATACCCATAAATCAGATTCAATCGATTTCGTATAAAAAGAGCAATAAAGGAATGAATGGAATTATTGTCGGGAAATATGCACTCGGCGCGTTGACCGGAGTTTATGCGAGCGTGTCGTTAATTTTCGGGATCGTAGCAATGACAGAGGTGCCAGGTGTTGGGTTTTCTTTTATCATCTTTGGAGCGGCCCTCGGTTTGGGATCAAATTCGCTGATCAAATCGGCTCAGCGCAATAGCAGAACAGATCAATATGTCTCCCTTCAGGTAGACGGAAAAAACAAGCATCTGGTAGTATATTGAAATGGAACAACTAAAAGTAATAATTACCGGTTCAACCGGTATGGTAGGTGAAGGCGTTTTGCATGTTTGCCTGAATAATGATCGTGTCAGCGAGATATTGGTGATCAACCGCAAACCTTGTGGCTACACACATGCAAAATTGAAAGAAATAATTCATACTGATTTTTTTAATCTGGAATCCATTCAGGAACAATTCAGAGGTTACAATGCCTGCTTCTTTTGCCTGGGTGTAACCTCCATTGGAAAAGATGAAGAGGTGTATACAAAATTCACCCATACACTCACACTGAATTTTGCAACGGCAGTTAGCGCGGAAAATTCCGGAATGACATTTATTTACGTTTCCGGAGCCGGAACTGATTCTACCGAAAAAGGTAAATCCATGTGGGCACGTGTAAAAGGGAAAACTGAAAATGATTTAAAAAAACTTCCATTTAAGCACGTATATTTATTCCGGCCCGGATATATTCAGCCCATTGCAGGAATGAAATATACACATGCTTTTTATCACTGGATTTCATGGATGTATCCGGCGTTTCGACTGTTGTTCGGTGGCTTTACTTCTACGTTGGAAGAAATTGGAAAAGCAATGATTGGTGCAACTGTTTCCGGTTACGAAAAACCGGTGCTGGAGGTAAAGGACATCAACCGGCTTGGAAAAGGGTAGTTGAGCTAAAAGAACCTCGCGAATAAATCAGTCCCGTTCAAATTCTAATTCATCGCTGTTGTTTTCTTTTTCCCGGATCAGGCTGTCCTTTTCGATGCCGAATTCTTTTCGCAGAACTGACTTGATGGTTTCCTTTTCTGTTTTCAGATCCTGTTGGATTTTTTGTTTTACCGCTACCTTGTTGTACTGTATTACCGGGTTTGAAGCTGGGCCTTTCATGCTCAGATACAGATACAGTCCTTTTCCTGTCTCATCCACTTCACCAAATTCATTTTCAGCCGCCTTGCGTTTTTTAACCAGCAACTCTTTCAATCTGATTTTAAACGTATAATCCACTATGTTATCGAAGGTATGAGTGCCTGAAAGGGTGAGGTTTAATGCGTTGTTGGCCACATCCATTTCGGGTATGGAAAGGATGCGGTTTCGAATGACAACATGGTTGTTCAATTGGTTGAAGCGTAAGTTACGTAAGTCGTCTACTTTAGCATATTTGGAGAGAGATTCCAACGGTTGGTATTGATTCAGTTCTCCATTGCTGATATGCACTTCGCTGCTTACATAAAGTTTATCGGTAAGGCAATCGAATGAATTGGTCCATACAGATACTACTTCAGTTTTGGATGTTAAAGTTCCGTTGAGGTGTTTGTGCGTAATTTCATTTTGACCGAAATCGGCGCAACTGTAAAAGAGTTCTTTCAGGTTGATCCGGTTTAAATCGGATTGGATACTAACAAGAAAGTTACCATTTTTTAATGACTCTGCCTGACCGGTAAGTTTTACTTTTCCCTTCATGGTTTCGCAAATCAAATCAGTCAAAATCAGTTTTTGGGGAGTATAACGTAGCGAGCCCTGAATCTGACGGGCCGAAAATTTATGGAAGCGCAGTTGATCCAGCTCAAAACGCAGTTGCATATGTAACCGATCGGGTAAAGCAAAAGGTGTAGTATCCTTTTTATCCGGAGCAAAAAGTGCAATAAGTGTTGGTATATCGGCTTGAGTTGAACGTATGGTTAAATCCGATTCAAGCGATTGGTTTTGGAACAGGTAGGCAAAAACATGGGTGATATTCCCTTCCAGATTTGCGTCAGCATTTTCGGAAACAATGCGGCAGGTTTTAATGGCTATCTGATTTCCTGTAAGGTTTAAATCGGTATAGAAATTGGAGATCTTTTGACCGTTGTGCAATTCAAGATCGGATGCAATGATATTGAGCCTGCCGGATGAAACATGCTGCAATCCTGATTTACCGTAAAGTGCATATAAGGGTCCGTTTATGTTTACCGATGCTTCGAGTATTCCTTTGGCTGATTTAATCCATTTGTTTTGCTGAAATGCCAGCACGGCCTCAAATGGTAATTTGCCTTCTATATTAAGTGTGAGAATCGGTTTTCTGAAATTCTGAATCTCCATGGTTCCACTCACCTGACCACCTTCGAGTTCTGCTGAAAAGGCATTCAGTGTAATAGATGAAGTGGTAGTATTATGTTCTTTACCATTTGAAAAATGACCTTTGCACCGTATTTTAGTGAAGGATGTTTTGGAGGAGGGTTCGGTTAATGTTCCTTGCTGAATTTCAAAATCAGCCTCGATAGAAGGACTCTGTTTTTTATTGACTTTACCCTTCACCTGAACGTTCAGGCGAATGTTTCCCTTGCTTTTATACGTGTTCAGATTTTTAGCAATTGAATTGGGTAATATTGATAACAAAGCCGGAATGGATGATTCAGATGTTGAAGCGTTCAGATCAATAAAGGAATTTTTACCATAGGTGTAAGACCCTTCTATGCGCAATTCAAGCTCATCAATGCGTAAACCGGCTTTTTTGATCCGGAAAAGTTGTTTGCTTTCATCCACAGTCAGTTCCAGATCCGTTTCCACACGCTTGTTTCGTATCAGGCGTACTTTCCCGGTCCGCAAATTCATTTGATCAAATACCCCTTTACAAGTGAGTGCATCCAGTCCTTTCTCCCGTTTAAAACCAATCTCTACATCCTGCAAATGAGCAGCATATAACTGATCGTTTTGCTGATCATCGTAATACATGGTTAAACGATTCAGGTGTACTTCTTTTAATTGCAAAATGCCGGAAGATTGCAACGTATCGGACTGTTTTATGATGTTAAAATTGGCTTGTCCTTTTTTATTGTAACGAATATTGCAAATGCCGCTATCAATTACGATCTGTCGTATGGTATATCGTTTGAGCAGAACGTCGTAAAGATTAAAGGCGATATACACATGCTGTGCTGAAAGCAATGTTTTTTTAGCATTTTCGGGCTCACTGATTTTGATATTATTGAAGTCCAGACTCACCATCGGGAAATGAGAGAACAGGGATAAGTCAATTTTTTCTACATCAACTTTGGCAATAAGTTGCTCGTTGATTTGATGCAGGATATAGGATTTTAATTTTTCTCGGTTCGAAAAAATCAACAGGAGGTACGTACAGGATAATACAAAAAGACCTGCAAGAGCATAGCGAATAATACGTTTGGTTCGGGGCAACATGGTTATTCGTTTAAACGACCCGAAAGCGTTTCAGGTATGCTTTATTGTACAAAGATTTTTTGAATTTGTGGTGCTTCATTTGGTTGACTCAACTGTACAAAATAGATGCCAGACTCCAGATCAACGAGATCCAACTGATTTGAACCCGCTTCGAGTTCAACAGATTTGATCGTTTTCCCGCTAAGTGATATGAGCGTAACCATTCCGGATTTTGAGGATTCAATGCTTACAAAATGTTTTGCAGGGTTCGGTTGAATCCGAAAAACGGTTTGATTTGCTTCACTTTGATTTAATCCGGTACTGGAATTGTATTCAATAATATAGTAAAGCGTATTGGCGCAACTAAGATCATTCCATTCTACGGCACTGCCCAGTGGCCAGGCAGAAAGAGCAATTCCTGCACAATCCTGATTACCGTTATAATTGTCGGGTTCTTTATAATTAGGTGTGCCTCCCCAATTTACAAAGGCAGCATTCACCGGATTTCCGCCACCAGTTCCGGCTGAACCCTGACCGGTCCAGAAATGATTTCCTGTGCCATCGTTCTTCCCATCCCATAGCCAGGTACCTTCTGTCGTTTTATCATTGGCACCGATCCACACATACGAAGCTCCGCCACCATCGGTAACCGGTTTGTAATTTGATGTAATGCCAGCCGATTGAATACCTGCAAAAACAGCGGTTTGTTCACCCGGATTATCCAGATGAACCAGGTAACCTCCTTTTAACACAGCACAGGCAGCGGCATCATCAAATGACTTTAATTCCCGTACTACATCATAAGCATGCGATTGATAGGTGAAGCGGTACAAGTTGGAATCGGAAGCGCATTGAGCGATACAGGGTTGATGAGCAAAGAATGCCAATGCAAAAGTGGTCATCATACAAAAGCTTGTTTTCATAGTTTTATTTGGTGTTGCAGGCCAAAGCAAGTTAATGGTTATTTATCAAAAAGCGAAGGTGTGCTGCAAAGGGTGGGGTCGTCAACCAATGTTGATCACTATCCCGCAAACAAGTGAATTATGTAAGCTAATTGCATCGCAGTATAACAGTTAAACCATATGTGAAGGGCATATTTGTTTGCGAAAAAATTACGCAATTAATAAACTTTATCATGGCAAAACCTATTCTTAAAAAAGTGAATGTATCTGCAAAGGCAGTTAAAATTTCTCCTGAAACAAAAAAGAGCGTCGACTTAAATCAAAAAGCAGCGTATCATTTTGAGATGGCAGGTAAATTGCATACTGAAGCAGACAAATTTCATGAAACCGGTGATCATACCAAAGCGTTGCACAGTTCATTGCTGGCAAGCGGACATGCCCACCAGGCTATCGATATTCAAAAGGCAGATGCCAAACATCAAGCCAAAGTAGGGGAGTAATCCTGCATACAAAAATCCATTAAAGAAAGCCTTTCATTGAAAGGCTTTTCTTTTCTTTTTTCCTTTTTCTTATCGTAAATGCATGTTAAAAGTAAACAGACTTGGGGTTATTATTCGTAGTTCGGGCCAGGGTTTTGAACAGGATGGCGTATTAAATCCTGCAGTATTGCAGGAAGGAGATGTGATCCATGTTTTCTACCGTGCAGTAGCTACCGGAAATTATTCCAGTATCGGTTATTGTAAATTAAAAAGTCCGTTGGAGGTCGCCGAACAGTTAGACAAACCGGTGTTGTTTCCACAATTCGACTATGAGTCACAAGGAGTGGAAGATCCACGACTGGTTAAAATCGATGATACCTATTATATGAGTTACACTGCATATGACGGTGTGAATGCATTGGGAGCACTCGCTACATCACAGGATCTGGTCACCTTCACCAAATATGGACTGATTTGTCCCACATTTCTTTTCAACGATTTCAAAAGACTGGCAGAAGTAATGCAGCCTCTCAATGAAAAATATGTGCGTTACAACAAACGCGAAAACCGCAAGATGAAGCGCAACAAACCGGTTCATATGTGGATCAAAAATCTCGTGTTTTTTCCCAGACGTATTCACGGTAAGTTGGTTTTTATGCAACGTATCAAACCCGATATTCAACTGGTCAGCATAGAAAATCTGGAAGAGTTGACGCAGGAGTTTTGGGAACTTTACATGCAAAATATAGGCCAGCACATAATGATGGAACCACGGTTTCCGCATGAAGTGAGTTATATTGGAGCGGGTTGCCCACCTATTGAAACCAGCGAAGGCTGGCTCATTATTTATCATGGGGTGCACGATTCTCCTTCCGGTTATGTGTATTGTGCCTGTGCGGCACTGTTTGATATAAACGATCCATGCAAAGAATTGGCGCGTTTACCCTATCCTTTATTTCAACCCGAATTAACTTATGAAAAAATCGGGGAAGTGGATAATGTCTGCTTTCCTACCGGAACTGCCATTATTGACAATACGATTTATATCTACTATGGAGCAGCCGACGATATGGTTGCCTGCGCCTCAGTTAGTATGGTTGAATTGTTGCAGGAACTCGCTTTATACCCTATCACCCATGCATAATATAGCCACATCCGAAGTACTGATCTTATCGTCTTATCCACCCAGGGAATGTGGAATTGCTACATATACGCAAGATTTGGTAAATGCCCTGAAAAGCAAATTCAGTGCATCCTTTAATGTGCGCATTTGTGCATTGGAGAATGAAACAGAACAACATAACTATCCGAAAGAAGTCAAGTATAAATTGAAAACGCATGAACCGGCTTCATACCGTCAGCTCAGCAATCAGATCAATGCTGATACCGAATTGACCATGGTGTTGATTCAGCATGAATTCGGTTTTTATCTGAGGCACGAGGAAGATTTACTTAAATTCATTCATCAGGTACAATTGCCGGTTGCCATTACGTTTCATACCGTATTGCCCAATCCGGAGCCCGGCCTAAAGCTGCACGTACAGGAACTGGTGGATGCTGTATCGGAAGTAATTGTGATGACACACAGTGCGGCAAAGATTCTCAATGAAACGTATGCAGTTGATCTTGGGAAAATAAATATTGTGGCTCATGGTACACACCTGGTCGATTATTGCAATAAAGAGGAATTGAAACAAAGTCTGGGATTGGATGGCAGAACCATTTTATCCACTTTTGGGTTGATCAGTTCAGGGAAATCCATAGAAACCACCTTAAAGGCTTTGCCAAAGATTGTTCAACATTATCCGGATGTATTGTTTCTGGTAATTGGCAAGACTCACCCATCCGTTGTTAAACAGGAAGGCGAAGTATACCGTGAGAAATTGAAAGCTTTGGTAATTGAATTACAGTTGGATGAGCATGTTCGGTTTATAAATTACTATTCGCCTTTACCGGAATTATTGCAATACCTGCAACTGACCGATATTTACCTGTTCACCTCAAAGGATCCGAATCAGGCTGTAAGCGGCACCTTCTCCTATGCTATTGGTTGCGGGTGTCCGATTGTTTCAACACCTATCCCACATGCGGTAGAAGTATTGGGCAAAGATGCCGGAGTGTTCATTGATTTTGAGAATCATGAACAACTAAGTACTACCGTGAATAAATTGCTGGCTGAAAAAGACAGACAAAAAGAAATCAGCAATCAGGGATTGCATCGTATAGCATCTACCGCCTGGGAGAATATTGCCACTGCACATGCTTTGCTGATAGAAGAAATGACAGATGATTCCTGTCTTTTAAAATACAATTTACCCGCGATCAATCTGAATCATATTCAGCGCATGACTACGGATATCGGGATCATACAGTTTTCAAAATTCAATCAACCCGACATTGAATCTGGTTTTACTCTGGACGATAATGCCCGGGCATTGATCAGTATGTGCATGCATTATGCACTGACCAGAAACAACGACGATCTCGACGCCATTCATACATACCTGACATTTATTGAGCGTTGTTCAACAGCAGATGGCCGGTTTACCAATTACACAGGTCGCTATGGAGAAGTATCTTTACAAAACCAGGTATGCAATCTGGATGATTCCAATGGCAGGGCTGTTTGGGCACTGGGTTACCTTGTTTCTCATAAATCTATTCTTCCATCAGACTATGTAGTCAGGGCCATGCGTTTAGTCCTTCCATCGCTGGCTTATATTCAATCGGTACATTCTACCAGGTCTATTGCTTTCGCGTTAAAAGGAATCTGGTATTTATATCAGGCAGCACCATTGCTCGAGTATGAAGCGTTAACCGAGAATCTGGCCAATAAACTCGAGCGGATGTACCTGCATGAGTCCGAACCTGAATGGAATTGGTTTGAAAGTTATCTGACTTATGGTAATAGTATTTTACCGGAAGCCATGTTATGTGCTTATCAGATAACCCGGAAATATTCATATAAAGCCATTGCCCGTGTTTCGTTTGACTTTTTACTGGATCATACATTTACACGTAAAGGCATTAAACTTATTTCCAACAAAACATGGTTGCACAAGGGAATAACTCCCGACAAATTTGGTGAACAACCCATCGACGTGTGCTATACCATTCTGGCGCTGAGCCGTTTTTACGATGCCTTTGAAGACGATGATTACCGGATAAAAATGAACCTTGCTTTTGATTGGTTTCAGGGCAGAAATCACCTTGGTCAGATTGTTTATAATCCTCGTACCGGAGGATGTTACGACGGATTGGAAGAGCATCACATGAACCTGAATCAGGGTGCCGAATCAACGTTGAGTTATTTATTGTCGAGACTGACCGTAGAGAAATATAAAAACATATCCTTACCGGAAGAACAACATCTGTTCTTGCGTCTGCAAACTTCTCCATAAACCCTACATAACATGAAACGTATTTTTTACACATGCCTGTTAACGCTGATTTTTTTCAGTTCAGTACAAGCCCAGGTTTCCATTCAGGTCAATATTGGTTCTCCACCTATGTGGGGTCCTGTTGACAATTCAAGTGCACGGTTCTATTACATTCCGGATGTAGAAGCATATTATGATATAGAAACATCGATGTTTATATTTTATAGCGGAGGCGTTTGGATTCACCATCATCAATTGCCTTCGCGTTACAGAAACTACGATTTGTATAATGGATATAAGGTGGTGTTATACGATTATCATGGCAGCACGCCGTATACGTTATATGGACATCATCATAAACAATATGCCAAAGGGTATCGCGGACCACATCAATCCAACCGGGGCAAAAACCCAGGGGTAAGAAATTCATCCCGTTCACAAAAGCAATCGGGTCATTCATCTTCTGGTAATCAGCAGAAAGGTAACAAGGGACAAAAACACAAGGGCAAGCATTAACGCTGCTGCACATCAGTATTATCAACACGCAAAGAGCATCTGTGTATAACGCACAGATGCTCTTTGTATGTTATCCAAGGTGTGAATCATGTAATCTTTCACAGGAGATGTATAACAGAATAATCTGAAACAGAAACCACTTTTGGGTCATGAAAATTACTCACTTAATACATAGAACATGAAACGGAAACATTTACTAATGCTAACAGCATGCTTAGTGCTGTTATTACCACTGAGGAACTTTGCACAAGTTACCCTGGGAGCTGCGGCTTCAAGATTTGTTATATACTCATCCTCCGGCGCAATCAGCGATAATGCCAGTGCTCACTCTCACCTGACAGGCGATGTAGGTACCAGTACGGCTGGTTTAATGCCTGGATTTGGCAATGTGGATGGTGTGATGCATCCCGGTGCAGATGTGGCTACTGCCGCATGTAATCTGGCGCTTGCAGCCACCACCGCACAATTAAATGCCACCGTTGCAACCATGTTTCCTCTGACACCATTGGGCGGAAACACATTAACTGCGGGAGTGCATTCCATTGCAGGAAATGCTACTCTGGTTGGTATTCTCAATCTGGATGCAGCAAATGTAGCCGGCGCACAATTCATTATAAAAATATCCGGCACATTCGGTGCGGCAACCAATTCAAAAGTGGTGCTGATAAACGGAGCTGAAGCATGCAATGTATATTGGCAAATTGGTGGTGCAGTTACGTTGGCCAGTCTGGTTACCATGCGCGGAAATATTTTCAGCGGGGGTGCCATTCTCATGGGATCAGGAGATTCTTTGGAAGGACGTGCTTTTGTATCTGTTGGTTCTATTGGGATCGACGGAATTACCGGTTTTATGCCGATTGGTTGCAGTGCACCTGTATTAACAGGTCCGGCATATCCCAATACCGGTGGATTAAATTGTTACACGCTCTTTACTGCTATTGGCCCACTCAACAATACGGTTGGAACAACCGCAGTAACAGGAGATGTTGGTAAAGATGATGACGGAAGTGCCATTACCGGTTGGACAGCAGGAGCCGTCACCGGAACCTTGCATAATCTGCGTGATGCTTCAACCATTCAGGCGGCATCCGACTTAACGAACTTATACAACACATTGAATGCCTTAACTCCGGATATTCAATTGCTTTATCCGGCTCAGTTTGGTAATAATTTAAAGCTGACTCCACATGTATATTTCATGAGTTCGGCTGCTACATTTACCGATTCATTGTACCTGGATGCTCAAAATAATCCGAATGCCGTTTTTGTTATAAAAATTGCCGGGGCTTTAACAACCAGTACCTATTGCCGTGTAAAACTGATTAATGGTGCACAATCGAAAAATGTATTCTGGATTGTTCAGGGTGCAGTCAGCATAAACAATTATTCCATATTCAGAGGAACCATTATTGTGCCGGTTGGTGCAATTAATCTTCTAAATACAGGTGTTTATCTCGACGGACGCGCTTTAACGCTGAACGGTGCCATATTAACTGAAGGACTTACAGCTGTAATGTCGCCGGGTTGCAATACAAACAGCATCACCCGTCAACCAAACAGTTTGGTAGTTTGTTTGGGTACTCCGGCACAATTTACCGTTAAAACCAGTATGATTGGTGCATCTTACCAATGGCGTAAAGGAAATTCAAACGTTTCTAATTCGCCCAATATTACCGGTGCAAATGCAGATACCCTCAATATTCTTTCAGCTACATTAGCTGATACTTCCAGCAATTATTATGTGATCATCAATGGGGTTACGGTAGATACTTCTAACCGTGTTTCACTCATGGTCAATCTTCCTCCAAATATTACCGTAGAACCCATACCCGCAACTTTTTGTTTAGGCGATTCGATTCGCTTTATTGTAAAAGCAACCGGTCCGGGGTTATTGTACAAATGGCATAAAGATTCCATTCCATTAAAGGATACGCTCAATGTTTCCGGTTCTACCAACGATACCCTGACCATTCGTTTGCTCAGCTTATCCGATACATCTTCATTTTATAATGTGGTGGTAAGCGGAACATGTTTGCCAAATGATACTTCCCTTAAAGTTTCTCTGCTGCCGCAAACGGCTCCAATTATTTTACCTGAACCGCAAAGCAAAACAGTTTGTCTGGGCGACTCGGTGTACCTCATTGTGAATGCTAGTGGAACAAACCTCAGTTACCAATGGAGAAGGGGAAATGTAAATATGCTCAATAATCTTAAAATATCAGGAGCAACAACCGATTCATTAAAAATCAAATTAGTCGCTTATACCGATACGGCCTTCAATTACAATGTAATTGTTACCGGTCGCTGCGGATTAAAGGATACTTCTATGTTTACTTCATTGAGTATTTCGCCACCGGTTGTAATACTAACTGCTCCGGTGTCCAAAACAATATGCCAGGGCGATTCCGTATTCTTTCATGTAGGTGCAACCGGAAGCGGACTCACTTATCAGTGGAGAAAGGGTTTGGTTAACCTGAACAATTCAATCAGTATGCGTGGAACGCAAAGTGATACCTTATTTATTAATCCGGTTGGAATTTTAGATACTGCCACCAATTACAATGTTGTGATTTCGGGAACCTGTCAGCCTTCTGTAACCAGTTCAATGGTAGCTTTAACCTTTCTGACACCTCCGGTTATTGTATCGGAACCTGTAAACAACACGGTTTGTAGCGGTGCTAATGTTACTATCATTGTTCGTGCAACAGGATCTGGTTTAAGTTATTCGTGGAGAAAAGGGAATACAATCCTGGCCAATGACTCAAAATATGCCGGTGTAAATTCAGATACATTACGCATTACAAATGTGGGTGTTGCCGACAGTTCAAGTTTCTACCACGTAAGGGTTACCGGATTGTGTAATCCGGCCGATACTTCAGTAATGGCTTCATTGATAGTGAACACGCCACCAACCGTAATTACTGAACCGGTAAGTCAGGCTGTGTGTATTGGATCTCCTGCAATGTTCTTCATTCAGGAAACCGGAACCGGACTTACTTACCAGTGGAGAAAAGGGAATGTGAATGTAAACAATACATTGAATATTTCAGGAGCAGATAATGATACCTTAAAATTTGCTGCTGTAACATTAAACGATACATCCGGCTTATATTCAGTAATCGTAACCGGCGTATGCGCTCCGGCAGATACTTCAGTTATTGTTTCATTAAATACCTTGTCGTTGCCGTTATTGGTGCAACAACCCGCCAATAAGAATATTTGCTTTGGAAGCAATATGGTAATTGGAGTTGCGGCAACAGGTTCGGCATTGACATATCAGTGGAGAAGAGGAAACGTATTGCTTGCTGATATAGGAAACGTAAGTGGAACTCAAACCGACACGCTGAGGATAAATGGATTTGGTTATGCAGATACGGCTTTCAATTACAATGTGGTTGTTTCCGGAGCTTGCAGTCCTTCCGTTACTACGGGCAATATTTCGTTGCAGGTGATTGAATTACCGGTTGCAGTTGCGGGGGGAACGACTCCTGTTTGTACCGGCACAACCATTGGATTATATACTCCGCTGGTTACCGGTGGAACCTATCAGTGGTCAGGTCCGAATGCGTTCTTATCGAATGATCGCATGCCTGTCATATTGAATGCTTCACTGGTAATGGATGGAAATTACACCGTGGTTGTCACCGCCAATGGTTGCAATTCCATTCCATCTGTGATCGATATAGTGGTAAAGGTTTGTGTAACAGATTTGAGCATCGTGAAAACAGCGAACAGCATGAATCCGCTCATTGGCAGAAATGTAACCTTTACTGTAACTGCTTACAACAATGGTCCGGATACGGCCAATGATGTAAGTGTGAGTGAAGTATTACAAAGCGGTTATACGTATCAATCTTCAACCACAACCAAAGGTACCTACGATGTAGTTACCGGTGTATGGACGATTGGGCGCATTGATAGTGGAAAGTTTGAAGTGATGACGATTACTGCGAAAGTAAATTCATACGGAAGTTATCAGAATGCGGTAACCGTTTCGGGTACCGAATCCGACAACGATTTAACCAACAACCTGATGGTGATTGAACCGATACCAACAGACTTTAATATACCTGAAGGATTCTCACCGAATGGTGATGGAGTGAATGATCTCTTTGTGATTCGCGGAATAGCATATTTCCCGGAGAACAGTTTCACCATCTTCAACCGTTGGGGAAGCAAAGTCTTTGAAGCGAATCCATATAAAAATACATGGGATGGAAATTCAACCACCGGTATAACCATTGGTGGAGAAGAGTTGCCGGTTGGAACATACTTCTACGTCATTGATTTAGGTGACGGAACGCCTGTAATTAAAGGAACTATTTATCTCAACAAGTAACAAGCATTACTAAAATACAAACAACATGAAAGCAATTTATAAAATAACCCTGATTGGTCTGACTGCCTTTGGCAGTCTGACTGTCGAGGCTCAACAAGTTCCAATGTACACCCATTATATGTACAATACCCTGGTAGTAAATCCGGCTTATGCCGGTAGCCGCGAGGCATTAACCGTTACAGCACTGTCGCGATCGCAATGGGTTAATTTTGAAGGTGCACCCTTAACGCAAACCTTAACCATTCACACTCCACTGCGCAATCAGCATATTGGATTAGGTCTTGCGCTCATGCAGGATAAAATCGGGCCGGTTAAAACAACCAGTATCACTGCAGATTTTGCATACATCATGCAACTCACACGTAAAGCACGTCTGGCTTTTGGTTTAAGCGCAGGAGCAAATATGTTTCAGGCGAATCTCAATACCCTGAATCTGGATCAGCAAAACGATCCGGTTTTTGCAAACAACATCAACAATAAGATCACCCCCGATGTTGGGTTTGGTATCTATTATTCGCGGGAACGTTTTTATGCCGGACTTTCAACTCCCAATTTGCTGGAGAACAATTATTCCAAAATTACAGAAGGCAATGGCAGCACATTAATAGGCATTGAACAAAGGCATGTATTCTTCATAGCCGGAACGGTTTTGAAGCTTTCCGACAACTTCCTGTTTAAACCTACAACCCTGATAAAGATTACAGCTGGTGCACCGGTGCAAGCAGATCTCACAGCTTCCTTTATCATTCTGAAGCGTTTTCTGGCAGGTGCCATGATTCGTTCGGGCGATGCCGTAGGAGGTTTGATTGGATTTGATATTACCGAGAAATTGCATATCGGTTATTCGTATGATTTTTCTTACGGGCTCAGCACTGCAAAATACAATCAGGGTAGTCATGAGATTTTATTGCGCTACGATTTCCTGCTCTTTGACAAGAAGCAAGTTCACACCCCACGATACTTTTAATGATCACAAATAATATTACTATGAAGAATTTAATTTTACCCATTATGCTGTTGTTTGGCATGAGCAATTTAGCCTCAGCGCAAGACACAACAGCAAGAGAGAAACGTGCCAACAAAGACATGTTTAGTTATTCTTACGATAAGGTGATAAACTCACTGGAAGGCAGAGATGATTTAACCGTTGACGGGCAACGCTCGCTGGCTGTGAGTTATCATAAAATGAACCAGAACCTGAAAAGTGATTCGGTTTATAAAACTTTTATCAATGGTTCGACCGGGGTAGTGCCGGAAGACTATTTCAATTATGCAATGGTGCTTAAGATGAACGGAAATTATGAGCAATCTGTTGTTTGGATGGATAAATTCAGCAGTGCAAAGCCCAATGATTTAAGAGCCAAAGATTATCAGGCAAACAAGCTTGAATATGCAAATTGGCTTGTACAAAACAAAAGGCACCTGATCACCCGTCAATCCATCAATTCAGAAGGAAGTGAATTTGGACCAAGTTATTATAAAGACAGGGTGGTATTTGCTTCAAGTCGTCCTACTTCAAAAGTATTTGAACGGGAAGATAACTGGCATAATTTGCCATATCTCGATTTGTATATTTCTACGGTAAAGAATGAACAACTGGAGAAACCGGAATATTTCAATTCAGATTTGAACGGCAAATACAACGATGGCCCGGCAAGTTTTAATAAAGAAGGTACCTTCATTGCGTTTACCCGTAACAATCACCGCGATAAAAGCAAGGATCGTGTAGTTGAACTGCAAATCATGTTTTCGAAATTTGCCAACGACAAATGGAGCGAACCCGAACCTTTTTACCTCAATGATCCGGCTTATTCTATTGGGCATCCGGCATTATCAGCAGATGGAAACACCATGTATTTTACCAGCGATATCCCCGGAGGTTTTGGAGGAGGCGATTTGTATAAAGTTACTCGCAATAAAGACGGTGAATGGTCTAAACCCATCAACCTGGGAAACCAAATCAATACCGAAGGCGATGAAGCATTTCCCTTCTTTGAAGCAAACAGCCAGAAATTGTTGTTCAGTTCGGATGGACGTTATGGAATTGGTGGATTAGATATTTTTGTTGCAGAATTTAACGGTCCAGCTGTTGTAAAAGTTTACAACGCCGGTTTTCCCATCAACACACAATTCGACGATTTCTCGGCTATTACCGACGCTACCTTTACTACCGGTTATTTTGCCACATCCAGAGGTGGATCCGATGATATTTATTCGTTGACCATAATACCGGCAGATTTTAACAAGAAGCTTAACGGACTTGCATTGGAGAAAAAAGGCAAGCCATTGGCCAATACAATGGTTACACTTTACCACGATAAAGTAGGAGCAATTGACTCTAGTTTGACAGCAGCCGATGGTGCTTATTCTTTTAATGTGAACACCAATACCCAATACCGTTTAACCGGTACCAAAGCTACCTATACATACGGAAGTAATACAGCCAGCACCTTTGGATCGGATTCTATTGTTTATGCCAATGTGATTTTGAGTAAGATTTATTCGCCAGAGCCAATAAAGGTTGAACCTAAATCGGATTTAGCTGAAGTTGTTGAACTGAATACCATCTATTTTGATCTGGATAAGCACAATTTGCGCAGCGATGCAAAAATTGAACTGGATAAGGTGGTAAAAGTGATGAACAACAATCCGGAATTAATCATTGCATTGCGTTCGCATACCGATTGCCGTGCCAGCGAAAAATACAATCAGTTATTATCGGATAGAAGAGCGAAAAGTACAGTAAACTACATACGGGCCAGAATTACAAAGCCTTCGCGCATCAGTGGCAAGGGTTATGGTGAAGCTCTTTCGAGGGATTGTCCTTGCGGTGGAGACGCGATTACAGATTGTAGCGAAGATCAATATCAACTGGGCCGGAATACTGAATTTACCATTGTTAACGGTGGTGTTATTGCAAACAAATGATTCGCTTCAACTAGGCACTTTAACCTGACGTAAATTATATAAACTTAATATGCATTTCTGTAATTATCAGACTGCATCTGTTACACATCTTTGATCAAATAAAACAAACAAAATTATGAATACTAAATCCGATATCCTGGGCAACTGGAATGAAACCAAAGGAAAGCTCAAACAAAAATTCGCCATTCTGACCGACGATGACCTGTTGCTGGTAGAAGGCAAGAAAGATGAATTGCTGGGAAGGCTGCAACTCCGGTTGGGCAAAACAAAAATGCAACTCGAGAAATTATTTGCCAGTCTTTAAGAACTTTTAACACACACAAACATGATACAATCAAGAACGGGCAGCTTCATAGCTGTAATATTGATAGCCACTACAATTGGATGTAGCTCCGGCGAACAAAAGGTAGAAAATGCATCCAAAGATTTGCAAGACGCCAAAACTGAACTACGCGAGGAAAAGCGTGATTCAGTAGCCAGTTTCATAGCATTCAAACAAGAATCTGAAGCACGAATCCTTGAAAACGAAAAAAGCATTGAAGCGTATAAAACCCGGATGAAAACTGCAGGAAAGAAAATTAAAGAAAGCGATCAGAAAATGATCGATAACCTGCAGCAAAGTAATATCGATATGCGCAAACGCATAGAAGAATACAAAGAACAAGGGGAGGATTCATGGACCAAATTTAAGGATGAATTCAACCACGATTTGGAACAATTGGCAGTTGCAATCAATGATATTACCGTCGATAATACCAAATAATACCATGAAAAAACTTTATACCATCGTTATTTGTTTATTGTGTTTAAACATTGCATACGTGTCGGCACAGGAAAAATATGGGAATGCCCTTAACCTGGGTATCGGTGTTGGCGGATATTCCGGTTATTACAGTTATGTCGGGCGTAGTTTACCGGTGATCACTGTAAATTATGAGTTTGATGTAGCCAAGAATTTCACTTTAGCACCATTTATCGGCTTTTCTACTTACACCAATTCGTATTATTGGGGCAACAACAATTATCCTTATGCCTATTATACCTATCGCGAAACTGTTATTCCAATTGGTGTAAAAGGCACCTATTATTTCGACGATCTGATTAAACTCAACTCCAAATGGGATATTTATCTGGGAGCGTCTTTGGGTTTTGCCATTGTAAATCATTCCTGGGATCAGGGGTATTACGGCGATAAAAATTACTACCGTCGTGGCAGTAATTTGTATGCTAATATTCACCTGGGAGTAGAATATCATTTTAACAGCCATCTGGGTGGATTTTTTGATCTGTCGAGTGGTGTCTCAACCATTGGTTTAGCTATCCATTAACTTAATCGTAACAATTATGTCAAATTTGCTTTACACGATTGCCCTGATTATGGTCATACTTTGGGCAATAGGGTACTTTGGTTACCATTTCGGAAATCTGATTCATGTATTGCTCGTTATCGCTTTGATTGCTGTATTACTGAGGGTTATACAAGGTAAGAAGCCTCTGGGGTAACGCCGATTTGTTTCATTCAACATTTGGATGAAATCTTCAATTATTATGTTAAATGCACCTTTCTCAAAAAAATTCTAACTTTAAACATTCAATACAAACACATATGAAACAGCTCATTCACGCAACGATCATCAGCGCTTTTCTGCTTATATCGTTTATTCCGCAGACTGCTCAGGCTTCAAAACAACCGGTTGATCCGTCAGGTTCGGTAACAGGGGTAAATCAACCTTTGCTAGCGGAAAATAAAATAAAACCTTCGGTGAAGCAGGAAGAATTAACGCCTGTGGAGAAAAGTAAAGGAGAGAAAGACTCAAAGGCGGCAAAAACAAATCACAGTGGAGGTGGTATTTACATTTCGTTAGGTGGGATCATTATTATTTTATTGATCCTGATAATTATTTTTTAATTCGCGGTTTAATCGCCGGCATCTGTAAGGTATTGGCAGATTGACCGGTTTATGAAGCACTCAATACCAATTCGTTTACCTCAAATTCAAATAATATGGAAAATTCAAATCACAACATCGAAAAAATAATCGGTGCATTCATACTCGGCGGCGCCATTGGAGCTGCATTAGGAGTTCTTTTTGCTCCGGCTAAGGGAAGCGAAACACGTCGCAAAATCAAAGATAAAGGCGAGGAATTGTCGGACGACTTGTTGGAAAAATACAATGCTTTGCTGGAAGAAATTAAAGCAGAAATGGAAGCTGTAAAGGCGAAAGCCAACGGTTTTATGGATAATGCTACAGCCAAAGCAGAAAAGAATCCAATCAAGTAATCAGCAGCAATAAATGTTTTAACCCATTCGATTCATATGGATAATCTCAAAACAATTTTGGATACGCTCATTCAACGCGGTGAAGAGTATGGGAAAACTGCTTATGATCTGATTAAACTAACGCTTATTGAAAAAAGTGCAGAAATCCTCTCTGCACTTTTTTCTCATATGATTCTATTATTTGCTGTTTTCATATTTTTGATTGTATTGAGCGTTGGGGGGAGCATTGCTTTGGGATATTACCTGGAAAATCTGGCGCTGGGATTTTTTATTGTATCCGGATTTTATCTGGTCGTATGTATTCTGCTGGCTGTTTTCCATCCGGTTATAAAGCGTAATATCAATGAAATGCTCATTGCCAAACAACTCAATTCCCTGAAATGAAAAAGACCCAAAATAGTGATGCGTTAAAACAGTTGATCCTTCAAAAGCAAGTATCATTAACCGAGCAGGAAGTTTTATTGCGTGAAGAATTGATTCGGGTCACCGGAATGATCAATCCTGTGAAAATGATTCAACAATCCATAAAGGATTTCGTAACCGATCCTGAAACAAAAGAAAATCTTCTCTCGTCTGCAGCCGGCATTACCGTTGGAGCATTGACCCGTTCGTTGCTGGTTGGTAAATCAATTAATCCGGTTAAGATAATCGCAGGAAATATTACGCAGGCGGGACTTTCCATGTTAATTGCTAAAAATCCTAAAACCGTTCATAAAATCGCCGGTGGTGTAGTGCATTTTATCCAATCTGTACTGCAAAAGGATAAAAGTCAGAAATAGGCTATTACGGATAAATTCCATTTACATTTGAATGGATGAAATCCCGGACTGAATGGATTGTTTGAATGATGAAATACTTTTCATTTCTGTTCCTGTTCTCAATGCATATATCGGTTAGCTTTAGTCAAACTGATACTGCCACTTCTGAATTTTACAAAAACCTTCACGAAACTTCCGGAAAGCATAAATGGACGCGTTGGTTATTTAATATCAGTTTGCGCAGCACAGTGCCGGTGGTTGATGATAGTACAGAAATTACAATTAAAAAGGCACCAAAACTTTCCAAGAATCCATTTTATCAATATCGGGGGAAACCCATTCAAACCGTTCGGGTTATTGTGCTGGATCCGTTTGGCGGATCAGTCAATCAATTTTATGGAACCCGACCCGATTTTCTGGAGCGTGTTGGAAACAGGTTGCATATAGCCACCAAAGAAAAGGTTGTACGGAATTTGTTGCTTTTTAAAGAAGGCAGCACAGCAGATCCACTCAGGTTAAGTGAATCAGAACGACTGTTGCGGCTCTCCCCTTCCATATTTGATGCACGCATTTATATCTTTAAAGTCGGGAAAACGGATTCATTGGATGTATTGATTGTGGTTCAGGATAAATGGTCGCTCATTTCTTGGAGTGCTTTTAATCTAAATGCACCCGACATCGGACTGAGAGAAAATAATTTTTTGGGAATTGGTCATCAGTATCAGCAACAGATAGTATGGAATTTGAATGACCCTTATCCGGCCTTTCACGGTAGATATGGAGTTTACAATTTTGGTAAATCGTATATCCAGGGAAATGTATATTATACAGCCAGTCCCTCACTGAACCTGTATGGTGGATCTTTAAATCGCCCGTTCTATTCACCCATAACAGTTTGGGCAGGAGGGGTAGGGGCGATGCGCAGCAATAACATTGTACCGGCAACAGCTGAAGCACCATCTTATCCGGTTAATTATACCCAAACGGAAGTATGGGCAGCCCGAAGTTTTCAAGTTAAACAGCATGGAGTTAGTTTGGTGGATGCCCGAAGCAGCAGATTCATTATTGGAGCAGGTATCTACACGACAACATATAATCTGAGACCTGCTGCTTCACTGGATTATTTGAATGAACAATTATTCCTGATCAATTTCGGATTTTCTAGACGTACATATTACCGCGACCGATATTTGTTTCGGTATGGCGCAAACGAAGATATTCCTGAAGGCATCGCACTGGAATTTATCGAAGGATTACAGGTAAGAGAATCCAATTCTGCATTGTATTATTCCGGAGTAAAATTAAGTGCCGGGAAACATATCGACCAACTGGGATATTTCTCAACCTCGCTGGGAATGGGAACATCGCTCGATGTGAAATCGATTTATTCCGGTGTATTGAACTTCGGAGTTTTCTACTTTACAGACCTCTGGAATGTGAATCGATGGAAGTTCCGCCAGTTTATGCGCTTTAATTTGATTCAGGGTGTAAACCGCGCACCCAATGAACAACTCAATATTAACGGCACACAGATGTATGGGTTTTCCAGCGAAATTTTGGCAGCACCTTCCAAAGCAGTCCTAAATCTGGAATTTCTGATGTATACCCCTTACAAATGGCTTGGATTTCAATTTGCGCCGGTTCTGCTGGCAGGATTTGCTACCGTTGGGAACGATATTTCGATGTTGTACAAGCCCACCGTTTATCAGGCGTATGCGTTGGGTATTTTAATCCGGAATGAATACCTCATTGCAAGTACTTTTCAGTTATCAATTGGTTTGTATCCATTCATGCCGGGAAGCAATGATTATACCATAAAAGGAAATCCCATTTCAGGATACAATGTCAGGGCAACTGATTATTTTATAACCAAGCCGGAGCGCATCGCTTATCAATAACAGACCGTATGCGTCAATTTCAGGCAAAATCCCTGAATTATATAAAGTTTAATCCTTCCTGTATAACAATATTGCCACCTTTTTTTCGAAATTTTGTATGCTTACCTTTAATAGTCGGGCATATTTATGAAACAATACAAGGATTTAAAAAAGAAGTTACCGGAACGGGTTTTCATTGTGGAAGCCTGGATCCGCTCTTTTTTATCCGGACTGGCTCTTTTTTTTCTTTTTACTGTTCGGTTTTTCAAAGAATGGTTTCAATTCCCGTTTGAGTTAAAGGAGTTTCTGAAGCAATGTTATTTGCTGGGGTATAAATCACTTCCATTAATTGGAACAACAGGATTTATCATGGGATTGGTATTAACCATTCAATCGCGCCCAACATTGGCTGAGTTCGGTGCCGAATCCTGGTTACCAGCCATGATCTCAGTTTCTATTGTTCGTGAAATAGGTCCGGTAATTACTGCATTGATTGCGGCTGGAAAAGTGGGTTCGGGAATTGGGGCAGAACTGGCTTCCATGAAAGTTACCGAACAAATTGATGCCATGGAAGTTTCAGGGACCAACCCTTTCAAATACATTGTTGTAACCCGTGTTTTGGCAGCTATGTTTATGTTGCCACTGCTTACCATCTTCAACGATACCATTGCCATGATCGGTTCATTTACCGGAGTAAATATTAGTGGAGATGTGAGTTTTACATTATTTTTTACGCAGGCGTTTGCACAATTGAGTTTTACAGATATTTTTCCATCCTTGATAAAGACCCTGTTTTTCGGATTGGCCATAGGACTTATATCCTGTTACAATGGATATCATGCCGGCAATGGAACGGAAGGGGTAGGTAAGGCCGCTAACATTTCGGTTGTAATGGGCTCACTGATGGTATTCGTCATAGATTTTGCTGCCGTTCAAATCACCTCCATTTTTCTGAACCAATGACAGCTGAAGAATTATATAACCCCATTCAATCCAACGCCGACCCTGTTGTTAAAATCAATAACCTGAGAAAGTCGTTTGGTGATTTGCATGTCTTAAAAAACATCTCATTTGAACTGAATAAAGGGGAGAATCTGGTTGTACTCGGACAATCGGGATGCGGTAAATCAGTGCTCATAAAATGTATGGTTGGGTTAATTGAACCCGACGGTGGAGCCATTGTTATTCTGGGTGAAAATCCGCACAATCTGACCATAAAAGATTTGAATGCATTACGTAAGAAAATAGGATTCCTTTTTCAATCGGGTGCATTATATGATTCGATGACCGTCAGAGAGAATCTGGCGTTTCGCTTTCGCGAAGAAAAGGAAATGAAAGAAGCGGAAATAAATCAGTTAATCGAGGAAGCGCTGGAGCAAGTAGGCTTACCGGATACCGGGAATAAAATGCCTTCTGAACTTTCCGGAGGAATGCGCAAACGCATTGGATTAGCCAGAACCATCATCTTAAAACCGGAAATCATCTTATACGACGAACCTACAACAGGGTTAGATCCTATCACATCCAAAGAAATGAGCGAACTTATACTTTCTATTCAAAAGAAGTACCAATGCACATCGATCATCATTACCCACGATATCGAATGTGCCAAACTGACTTCCAACAAGGTAATGCTACTAAAAGAAGGACTGGTAAAGGAAAGCGGAACTTTTAGTGCATTGCAAAAATCCAGCGACGAGTGGGTGCATTCGTTCTTAAATTAATACTTACCATATGAAAAAGGAATCCATCAACACGGTTAAATTAGGGCTCTTTGTAGCTATCGGAATAACCTTACTGGTTTCGGCCATTTATTTTGTGGGTGAAACTAAAAACATGTTCACGGCTACCTTCAGGATTAGTGCTCTGTTTAAAGATGTGAACGGTTTGCAGGTTGGTAACAATGTGCGTTTTGCCGGTATTAATGTGGGCACCATTGAGGGAATTGAAATTCTCAACGATACAACCGTTAAAGTAGATATGGTCATTGCAAAAAGCACGCAACCCTTTATTAAAAAGGATGCCAAAGCCATAATAGGTACCGATGGATTAATGGGAAATAAAATCATGAATGTATCACCGGGCACAAGCCGTCAACCCATCATTGAAGACTATGATCAGATTGGCACTACTATTCCGGTGAGTTTTGATGATATGCTGGTTTCACTCAAAAGTTCAATCGATAATACGGCTTCCATTACCACAGATCTGGCGGCTATCATGAACAATATAAAATCTGGAAGGGGTACCATCGGAAAATTATTTATGGACACAGTTTTTGCGGATAATCTGGATCGGACAATTTTAAATGTAAAGCAAGGTACAAAAGGATTTAAGCAGAATATGGATGCTGCTAAACAAAGTATTTTTCTGAGGGGTTACTTCAAAAAGCCCGTTGATAAAGATAAAAAGAAGTGAGTTAGGTTCGATTGATGGTGTGAATTATATAAGTTTTTTTGAGTTCCGTGTAAATGCAGAATGAACTTGAGTTGTAGGTTTGAGTGTGAATAAAATTTTACACTTAATCCAACTTATTTTGAAAACAACATATCAACCTTTAACACGTTTTACACCCGTAAGATTGTTAAGCTTTTTCATGTTTCTGTTCCTGTTTTACGGAACTATTTTTAACACTTCGGCACAATCCAAAGATCGGCGATGGGGTGCTGGATTTGCAGGAGGAACCAGCGTTTATGCCGGTTATCTGGGAAACGGCATAATGGATTTTAATTTCGAAATATTCAGGCAAAACCTCCTGGGAAGTATTCAGGTATCGCGTTATCTGAATGCATCATTAGATCTGATGGCAACGGGTACATACGGTACCTGGGGCTACTACGATGAAGGTCGGCAAATTTTTAAAGGAAAGATGGCGCATGCGAATCTGACCCTGAAATACAAATTCAACAACAATTATTTTATTTCCGCCGACAGCAAAATTGCACCTTATATTTTTGCCGGTGCGGGTTATTCCAATTTTACAGGTCCCAATATTCGTAACGGCAGCGATTTTCCCGCCATTTTGGGAGCCGGAATCAATTTTAAAATGTCGGATGTATTAAGCATCAATTATCAGGCAACATTCGGATATATGTTTGTAGCCTATAACAATCCCAATGTATCTCCTTTTAAAGCGGCAACCGGAACAGATCAGTTCATGTTTCATACCCTGGGATTTAATTTTAACCTGGGCATGGGTAAAGATGAGGATAAGGATGGTGTAACGGATGCAAAAGATAAATGTGCACATACTCCCGAGAAAGTGAAAGTAGATGCCAAAGGTTGTCCATTGGATTCAGATGGCGATGGTGTACTTGATTTTCAAGACAATTGCAAAGATTTGGCAGGAACATCTTCTACCAAAGGATGTCCTGATTTGGATAAAGATGGTGTAGCCGACAACGAAGATCAGTGTCCGAATGAACCGGGACTAATTGTCCTGAAAGGTTGTCCGGATACAGATGGAGATGGAGTTATAGACAGCAAGGATGAATGTCCGAATAGTAAAGGTTTAGCTACGCTGGGCGGTTGTCCGGATTCAGATGGCGATGGCGTGATCGATAGCAAAGATAAATGTCCGGAAGTTAATGGTTTGGCCGCATTGGGAGGTTGCCCGGATACCGATACAGATGGTATAGAAGATTCAAAAGATATGTGCCCGAACGAAAAAGGCCCGATTTCTACCAACGGATGTCCCGATACGGATAACGATAAAGTACACAATGGAATTGATAAATGTCCTGAAGTTGCGGGAGATCCAACACATAGCGGTTGCCCCGATTCAGATAAAGACGGAATTTATGACGATGTGGATCGTTGCATCAATTTGCCGGGAGTTGCAAGCAATAATGGTTGTCCGGAATTAAAAAAGGAAACCAAACAATTGTTTCAACGTGCGCTGCAGGGAATTCAATTCGAAAACGGAAAGGCGGTGATTAAGCCGGCATCTTTCCCAATCCTGAATGCCATTGTAAAAGTGATGATAGAGAATCCAAGTTACAAGCTGATCATCGGTGGTCATACCGATAATGTAGGCGACGACCAAATGAACATGACTTTGTCGAACGACCGTGCTGCTGCAGTTTCCAATTACCTGATCAAACATGGTGTTGACCCGTTGCGCGTTTCATCACAAGGATTTGGTGAATCAGCTCCGGTTGATACCAACGAAACAGCAAAAGGAAAAGCCAGAAACAGACGAGTTGAATTCAAAGTTGAATTTCTCGAAATCGTAAAATAAGTTTATTGCTAAACAACGAAAAGGGATGCCGTGAAAACGGTGTCCCTTTTTTTGGTGGATGGGGGGCTGGATTTATTAACGACCATGTGTAAGCGGAGAAAAAGACAAAGCAATAGCTATTTTAGGCTGAAACAAATCAACTATTCAATTTCAAAAAACAAATCTAACTTTGATTGTTTAATAAGTTGAGCATTTAATTACAAGAATTATGGAGTTGAACAGAAAAGAATTTATAAAATCTGCTGCATTGGCTGGAGTTGGATTAATGACACCGTCTTTGATAAGCGAGGCATTCGGAAAACCATTCGCCGGCAATTTCGAATTACCGCCACTAGGATATGGATTTGATGCATTGGAACCCTTTATTGATGCTCAAACCATGCAAATTCATCACGTCAAGCACCATCAGGCATATATAACTAAGCTCAATGAAGCTGTAAAATCAGAGACACAACTCGCCGGAAAGTCATTGGAAAATTTGATAGGCAGTATCAATACACTACCAGAGAAAGTACAAATGGCAGTACGCAATCATGGAGGCGGGCATTGGAACCATAGTTTCTTCTGGAAGATTTTGAAACCGGGAACACAATTAAATGGAACATTAAAAGAGTCAATCAACCGTGATTTTGGCAGTTTGGAGAATTTTCAAGCAGCTTTTGAAAAAGCAGCCAACGGGCAGTTTGGATCAGGATGGGCATGGCTCATATCAAATCAAGGGAAATTGAGCATAACTGGCACACCCAATCAGGATAATCCGCTCATGGATTTAGCCAGCGTAAAAGGTAAACCGGTAATTGGTATAGATGTTTGGGAACATGCATATTACCTTAAATATCAGAATCGCAGGGGCGAATACACCAAGGCATTTTGGAATATCGTGAATTGGGAACAGGCAGAAAAAAATTACAATACCTTGTAAAAGAAATTGACAAATATTCTCAAAGTATTACCTTTGCCAGCCTTAAATGGTGGTTTTAGCTCAGTTGGTTAGAGCGCCTGATTGTGGTTCAGGAGGTCGCCGGTTCGAGCCCGGTATTCCACCCCTCGGACACCGTAGCCTTGGCAAAGGTGTCCATCAATTAAAAAAGCTTCATTGAAAAATGAGGCTTTTTTTGTGTTCATTCTCAATATAATGCACTGATATTTTGTTGCTTAAGTCTTCATATATCTATCGCGAATCAGATCAATCATCTTTTTTCAAAAAAATATTGCAAATAAGTAGCCCAATTCTATATTTGCACTCCCTAAAAACAAGGAGGCATAGCTCAGCTGGTTCAGAGCATCTGCCTTACAAGCAGAGGGTCCTTGGTTCGAATCCATGTGCCTCCACCAAAACAAAGTCCCGCTTTCGCGGGATTTTTTGCGTCTTATACATCTGGTTTAATTGATTTTCTAATTCAAAGCAAGAATCAATCTCCAGATTTGTAAATCGGGAAACGTATTGTAAGATTCCAATTTCTCTATATGTTAGCTGGAATAAAGCTTTGTAAAATCAATCTTCAATGTCAAACATATCGCTTCCAAATTCGTTTAATTTATTAGCTTTGCAAGCATATGGCCGACCCTCAATTAACCGAACTTCACGTAGAAGGAATGACCTGCACCAATTGCGCTGCAACTGTACGTCGCAGACTGGAGAAAGACGGATTGCAGGAAATCAATGTCAACTTTGCCACCGGTGAGGTTACTTTTGCCAACCCAACTGCATTGAGCATGGATGAAATCGCCGGGCATATCGATGATCTGGGATATCATGTAATTCATGCCGATCGACCCGAAAAAAAAAATTCCTGAGATCACTTGAGAGCCAGTTTGGTTTCTCCCTTATATTCTCCATCCCTTTGCTGTTCCACATGTTTGTGGATTTGCCTCTGCTCAACAACCACTGGTTTCAACTTTTTTATTCATTTCCTGTTTACCTGTTGGGATTTTGGGTTTTCGGACGTAGCGCCTGGCAATCCGTTAAAAACGGGGTGCCCAATATGGATGTCCTCATTATTACCGGTGTGGTTTCGGCCTTTGTATACAGCCTTTGGGGCACGTTGAGTGCCCTGGATCACGCCACCGTGCACCGCTTTTTGTTTTACGAAACAGGTACCACCATTATTTCTTTGGTGCTGTTGGGCAATCTTATTGAAAAGCGGTCGGTTAAGCAAACTGCAACGGAATTGAATGAGTTGCAAAAGATTAAAAAGCATTCTGCAAAAAAAGTAGAGATGCATAATGGTCACGAACATATTCAAACCATATCTTTCGAATCCATTCAAAAAGGCGATATATTTCTGGTCAATGAGGGTGATCTGGTTCCCATTGATGGAATCATTTCCAAAGGTCAGGCTTCGTTGAATGAGGCTATTTTAACCGGTGAGAGTTTACCGCTGGTGAAAGAATCCGGACAGCCGGTTATTGGTGGATCCATTGTTGAAAAAGGGAATATTTATGTTCAGGCCACGGTTAACAGCAATCAATCGTTCATTACCTCCATCATTGAAATCCTGAAGAAAGCACAATCCGATAAGCCGGCGATACAACGTTTGTCAGACCGCATCAGTATGGTTTTTGTGCAGGTGGTAATTGCCATTGCCTTTGTCACTTTTGCCGTTAATTATTGGGCCGTTGATATTGCTTTAGAAGATTCGCTCATGCGGGCTATTGCCGTATTGGTTATTTCCTGTCCCTGCGCCATGGGACTGGCTACCCCAACGGCCGTGATGGTTGGAATCGGTAAGTTGGCTAAAAACGGTGTAGTTATTGCCAAAGCAGGAGCACTGGAAACATTCGCGGGTATCAAAACCATTCTGTTTGATAAAACCGGCACCCTGACCGATGGAAAATTTCGGTTTGAAGTAGCATTTACAGATGGCATAGAAGAAGTGGAATTAAAAAATGCGTTGATCAATCTGGAGCAATATTCCTCTCATCCCATTGCCAAATCGGTTTTGGAGCAAACGGGTTGGTTCACCAAGGTTTATCCGTTTACTGCTGTAGAAGAAACCAAAGGCATGGGCCTTTCAGGAACAGCAGCCGATGGCAGTGTGTGGCAGGTTGGATCGGATCGCATCAAAGAAACGGGTCAACCCAATACTGACCTGATCGTTCTGAAAAACGGAAAGGTTGTAGGAGGATTTCTGATTCGTGATGAGATCAAACCGGGTGTTGCGAAAACTATAAAATACTTCAATCAACTCGGGATTCAGTCCGTAATGATCAGTGGAGATTCGGCTGAAAAATGCGAATCCGTAAAAAAGGAATTGCAGTTAAATCAGGTTTATGCGCGTCAGACTCCGGCGCAAAAATTAGCATTGGTTGAAAAATTTACACACGAAAGTCAGGTGGCTATGGTAGGCGATGGGATCAACGATGCTCCGGCACTTGCCCGTGCCAGCGTGGCCATTTCCTTTGGCGGTGCAACGGATATTGCACAACAAACGTCACAGATTATTCTGATTCAGCCATCCTTTGAAAGCCTTACCCGTGCTCACGTCATTTCCAAACAAACATATGCGGCCATCAAACAAAACTTGTTTTGGGCATTGGCTTATAATGTTGTGGCCATTCCATTGGCAGCCATGGGCTATATGCATCCCATGCTGGCAGCAGCTTCAATGGCATTCAGCGACGTTGTGGTGATCGGGAATGCCATACGATTGAGGTATACAAAGGTTAAGTTTTGATACACCGCTTTCAGGGATAATAAATTGCAAACTCAATTAAAGTCAATGAGGATAAAGGTTTACGTTTAATCTGTCGGATTAGGGGCTTTCTTCAAGAAATTCTAAATTTTGAAATATAAAACTGGTGAATAGTTAAATAATCTGTTATAGTTAGATTTCTAATTTAAGATTAAGTTCTCTGTTGAGCAGAGCCCGACCATGAAGGTAAGCGCATGAGCAGTTAATTTTAAAGCAGTCATCCCTTGCGCATCCTTATGGGCACCCCCAAAATCACTCCCTCTTTAATTCCCCGGACACTAATAGTTTTGATATTTGAATGCGGATGCTGTAATTTGAAGGAACAACAACCTCCTTGGCACAAGCGGAATCAAAATTAAACAAGTTCAATAGTCTGCAGATATTTCAATTTCTGCGCTTTGGTACTTTCTTTCTGATTTCGGTACTGATGGCTAAAATTGCCATCCTGTATCAACACGAGTATGGGCTCCATCTGATCAGCCAGTATGAAAACCTTATGCTGGTGAGTTCAAGCTTAACATTTTTCTGGGTTTCGGCCATTTGCAATACACTGATACCCTATTACAACAATTCCGACAAGGTTCTGCGTAAGAAACTTCTGTTCAACACGTTTGTGCTGCTCATTGTGTTTTCTATGGTAGCGGCATTTGTGGTATCACTCATGGGGCGGCTCGTTGAGGGAAAAGACAAGTACCTCTTCGATATGTTTGCGCTGGTAGTGCTGTTAAATACTCCAACGTATATTACAGATTATGTGTTTTACCTGAACGGGAAATACAAATCGCTCTTGCGCTGGGGGGTGATCACCTTTGTAGCTCATGTTCTCTTGCTTTGTACGCCGTTGTTTTTCAAACAATCACTCGGACTGGCCATCAATATGTTGTTGCTGCTGAGTTTGTTCAAATTCAATTATACCATTATTCTGTTGATGAAGTATTCAATCATCACAGTTCAGACAAGACTCTCCGCTGATTTCATGAAAAAGGCCCTGCCCATCATGTTTTCCATTTTACTGGCAGGAAGCATGGAGTATATCAATAGCTATATCATTGAATTCAATTTCAGCGACGAAGAATTTGCCTTGTTTCGGTATGCAGCTAAAGAATTGCCCATCTTCCTGATTCTGGCCAATTCATTGAGCAATATTTACAGTGGGGAAATTGCCAAAATGAATCAGGAAGGCAACCTGGCAGATGGAATTGCCCGGCTTCGAAAATCTTCGCAACGATTGATGCGCTGGTTGTTTCCAATTACCATGGTGCTGATGTTTATCAGTCCTTATATGTATAAATACATGTACAATGATCAATTGTATGAAGGCTATAAAATTTTCAATATTTATCTTTTGCTGATCATCAGCCGCATGCTCTTCCCGCAAACGGTAATTATGGGATTGATGAAGAACAGGGTGTTTTATCTGATCTCATCCAACTACCTCGTTATTAATTCGCTCTTGTCGTTTTGGTTTATCTACCTGTTTGGCGTAAAGGGTATAGCTTATGCCACAGTAATCGCCTATATGGCCGAAAAGCTGATGCTGATTGTTTATTGTAAAATGGAAGGAGTGGAGTTCAATAAATATACCCCTGTTAAAGAATACCTGTTTTATTCGGTATTAACCCTTGTTGTCTATTTCCTGTCTACGATGGTGCAGATGCCAATGCCGGGCTAATTTTCGGCTTTTTCTTCTCCCTTCATTTCATACCTTCGCAATTGATATGTGGAGCAAAAATATACTGGAAACCATTGGGAATACACCTTTGGTTCAAATCAACAAAATTACCCGCGACCTACCGTGTACGGTATTGGCTAAAATAGAAAGCTTCAATCCGGGAAACAGCATTAAGGACCGGATGGCAGTGAAGATGATTGAAGATGCCGAGCGCAATGGATTGCTCAAACCGGGATACACCATCATTGAAGGAACCAGCGGCAATACCGGAATGGGATTGGCCATTGCAGCTGTTATCAAAGGATACCGCTGTGTTTTTACCACAACCGATAAACAATCGCGCGAAAAAGTGGATGCGTTGAAAGCATTTGGTGCAGAGGTAATTGTTTGCCCAACCGATGTGGATCCTGAAGATCCGCGTTCGTATTATTCCGTCTCATCGCGCCTCGAAAAGGAAATTCCCAATTCGTGGAAACCCAACCAATACGATAACCTCAGCAATACTCAGGCGCATTACGAAACTACCGGACCTGAAATCTGGGAACAAACAGAAGGTAAAATTACGCACCTTGTGGTGGGAGTGGGAACAGGAGGAACCATTTGCGGTACCGGAAAATTTCTGAAAGAAAAAAATCCGGCAATTAAAGTGTTGGGAATAGATACTTACGGTTCTGTATTTAAAAAATACAAGGAGACCGGCGAATTCGATAAGAATGAAATTTATCCTTATATCACCGAAGGAATCGGGGAAGATTTCTTACCTCAGAATGTAGATTTCAGCCTGATCGACCATTTCGAAAAAGTAACGGATAAGGATGCAGCCGTTTATACCAGACGCATTGCGCGCGAAGAAGGGATTTTTGCCGGAAACTCGGCAGGATCGGCCATGGCGGGGTTGGTACAAATGCGTCAGATGTTTAAAAAAGGGGATGTGGTGGTTGTTATCTTTCACGATCACGGTACACGGTATTTGGGTAAGATGTTCAACGACGACTGGATGCGTGAACGTGGATTTCTGGATAATGAAAGTCCGAAAGCATCGCAACTCATAGAACGCCATAAGCATCTGCCTTTGGTAACCGCAAATTTGCAGGATAAAGTGCACGATGTGATTTTGAAAATGCGGAAATACGATATTTCGCAAATCCCGGTTGTTAATAGTAAAGGAGAGTTTGTAGGATCACTAAACGATTCCCATTTGTTCAGTAAATTGATGGAACAACCGGAGTTCAAAAACGAACATGTAGCAACACTGGCTCAGGCGGCTTTCCCATTTGTACATCCCGATGCTTCACTCGAAGAAATATCCAAACTCATTTCCCGCGATAACAATGCGGTACTCGTGAAATTACTTTCCGGTGCAGTGCATATAATCACCAGGCAGGATGTAATTGATGCGCTGAATTAGAAGGTCACCTCATGTTTAATAAACAAGCACATGCGGTTAGGGCCAAGAAACATCTGGGGCAGCATTTTCTCAACGATGAACAAACCGCTATTCAGATAGTAGAGGCTTTAACTTCGGAATGCACAACGCAAAACGTACTCGAAATTGGTCCGGGAATGGGCGTGCTGACAAAGTATTTGTTGGAGAAACCTGATCTAAAACTTTCTGCCATCGAAGTGGATAAGGAATCCATTCGATGGTTAAATGAACATTTTCCGGCATTGCAGGAACGCCTCATAGAAGGCGATTTTCTTTCGCTCAACCTTCAACAACTATTTCCCGATAAGGTATCGATCATTGGAAATTTTCCATACAATATTTCCTCGCAAATTGTTTTTCGGATCATCGAAAATCGTGACTACGTACCCCTCATGGTTGGGATGTTTCAAAAGGAAGTAGGAGAACGTATTGGAGCTTCACCCGGTAACAAGGATTATGGGATTCTGAGTGTTTTAACACAGGCTTTTTATAGTGTGGAATATTTATTTACTGTACCTGCACATGTGTTTACGCCACCACCCAACGTGAAATCCGGAGTTATTCGCATGATGCGCCGTGAGACCGATTATGAGGTGAATGAAAAAGATTTATTCGTTACAGTAAAGACAGCATTCAACCAGCGTCGCAAAAAATTGCGCAATGCCTTAAGTTCATTTCAGGTAGATGATGCATTGCTGGAAGAACATCAGTACATAAATAAACGTGCTGAAGAGTTGAGTGTGAAAGAATTTGTCCATCTTGCAAACCTGATCCGTCAGCATGGAAAAAACCAACGTCGATAATGCCTTCATCAAACAGGTGCGTGAACTTCTGGAAGAAGAAGGACATGCAGGTTTGAATGCTTTACTGGAATCGTTGTATCCTCCCGACATTGCCGAACTGGTAGATAAACTGAATGCGCGCGAGTCGCGCATGATCATGAGCCTGATCGGTAAAGATAAAATCGTGAAGGTACTGGTAGAAATGGATGAGCAGGTGCGCAACGCATTTTTGCGTGCTTATTCTCCCAAAGAAATTGCCGACGAATTTATTCAGAACATGGATTCGGATGATGCAGCTTATGTGCTCGATAACCTTACAGCCCGGGAATCAGAAGAAGTTATCAGTGCTTTGAGCGATATTGAATATGCCTCCAGTTTGTTGTCGCTGTTGAGTTACGACGATCATACCGCCGGTAGTCTGATGGCTGTAGAATTGGTAAAAGCCAATATCAACTGGACACTCGCCCAGTGTATCGAAGAAATACGCAGACAAGCGGAGAATGTAGAAACCATTTATGTGGTATATGTTACCGATGAGCACGACAGGCTGGTGGGTATTATTACTTTGAAAAACATTTTACTGGCTCAACCTACTGCGCGTTTGGCCGATGTTTTTAACAAAGAAGTGATCTCGGTTTCAACTTCTACCGATTCAGATACCATTGCCAATATTTTTAAAAAATACGATCTGGTGGTATTGCCGGTTGTAAATGCCCTGGGTCAGTTGGTGGGCCGGATTACTGTAGATGATGTGGTTGAAGTAATCCGTGAAGAAGCTGCTGAGGATTATCAATTGATGTCGGGTATTACCGAGGATGTGGTTTCAACCGATAAGGTTTGGGTTTTAACGCGCGCCCGCTTACCCTGGTTACTCATTGGACTTGTAGGCGGTATAGCCTCGTCGCGGTTCATTGAATTATATGAAGACCAATTGCATATTCATCCCGAAATGGCTTTTTTTATCCCATTGATTGCGGCCATGGGCGGAAATGCCGGTGTACAATCGTCGGCAATTGTTGTTCAGGGTTTGGCCAACAATACACTGGGTACCAAAAATATCATCCCTAAAATTCTGAAAGAACTGCGGGTGGCAATGCTCAATGCTCTGATATGTTCAGCTTTGTTATTTATTTATACCATGTATTTCGCTGATTCTTCCGGTTTATCAGTTACGGTTTGCCTGGCCCTGATCAGTGTAATTATTTTTGCATCCCTGTTGGGAACTTTTATTCCCCTTGTTCTCGACCGGTTCAAAATTGACCCGGCTTTGGCTACAGGACCTTTTATAACAACCACCAACGATATTTTGGGTCTTGTCATTTATTTCACGGTTGGTCATTTGTTGTATTGAAGGCATGCAACCATTTGTGTTTTTTATTGAACTATTCTTTTAAACTCGTGCACTATAAAAATTACTTAAGCGGACGATGAAAATTCTGGTTATTGATTTTGTGCACGACTGTCTGATTTCCGGATTGAAGGATTGCGGTCATGAGGTGATTTATTTTCCTGAATTGACCCGCACCGGATTACTGGAACAGGCTGCAGAGATGGAGGGATTGGTGGTAAGAACCAAAACCATGATCGATGCCGAAGTTCTTTCTCATGCTGTAAAACTGAAATTCATTGGCCGTGCAGGTGCCGGACTCGATAATATTGATACCGCCTGGTGCAATAAGCATAATATTATCTGTTTCAATGCAGGTGAAGCCAATGCCGATGCTGTTGGCGAACAGGCATTAGGAATGTTGCTGGCACTGTATTCCAATATTGTTAAAGCGGATCGGGAAGTAAGGAGCCGGATTTGGGATCGCCTTGGCAATACCGGACGGGAATTGAAAGGCAATACCGTTGGTATTATAGGCTATGGCAATACCGGAAAGGCTTTTGCCCGTAAATTAAGTGGAATGGGCGTTCGGGTAATTACCTACGACAAATACCTCGAAAATTATTCGGATGCATTTGCCACCCAGGCAGAAATGAATCAGTTGTTTGATGAATCGGATGTGTTGAGTTTTCATGTTCCCTTAACCGGAGAAACTTTGAACATGGGAAACAGCGCGTTTTTTGAACGGTTCAGGAAGTCCATTTGCCTGCTGAATTTATCGCGGGGAGGGGTGGTAAACCTGGCCGACTTAAAAGAAGCCATGGTACGCCAAAAAGTCTGGTCTGCCGGTTTAGATGTGCTGGAAAATGAGCAACTGGAGACACTTTCGGCAGAGCAGGCTGAAAGGTTTGAATTTCTAGCTTCGTCGGCCAATACGGTACTCACACCTCATACCGGAGGTTGGAGTGTAGAATCGTATCAACGGATTTCGGAAGTTTTACTGAAAAAAATTAAAGATATAAGTCCCTGTGAACAAGGGGGTAAATAAGGAGAAAATTCATTTTTGATAATGTAGACCAAATTCCTTTAATTTACCGCCTTATAGCGGGGGTGGAATAGTTCCCTATTTGAATATGAAAAGTGTAATTGGATGAAAAAAATATACAGTTTATTATCAGCATTGCTGTGTTTTGTGTTAGTGGTAAGTGCCCAATCCCAAATGGGAGAGATCCGGGGAAAAATAACCGACTCTAAAACGAAAAAACCACTCGATTATGCGAGTATCACCATCGAACTAAGCGGGGTGGTAAAAGCAACAACACTTTCTGAAGACGATGGATCCTACATCGTAAAAACCCTGCAACCGGGCGAATACACAATTAAGGTGACGTATACCGGGTTTCGCAATGTGGTGATCACCAATGTGGATGTAATCAGCGATCAGATTGCTTTCGTAAATATTACAATGGAATCAACCGAAGAAGGAAAACGGTTTGATGAAGTGGTGATCAAGCGTAAAAAACCATTGGTAGATCCAGATCAGCGAGGTTCGACTAAAACAGCCAAAGAAATTATGGCACTTCCCCAACGGAATGCCAATATGATTGCAAATACAACCGTAGGGGTAGATGCCCGTGCCGGTGGAACACCGAATTTTCGTGGCGCACGTGCAGAAGGTACAGCCTATTATATTGATGGAGTGCGTGTATATGGCAGTATTAATATTCCCCAAAACGCGATCGATCAGGTACAGGTGATTACCGGTGGAACTCCGGCGCAGTATGGTGACTTTATCGGAGGGGCCATTTCCATGAATACAAAAGCACCTTCGCGTAACTGGACACGCGGATTTGAATATATTACTTCTTCTCCGTTCAACAATTATCTCGATAATTCGAACTACAACGAATTCCAGGCCTTTGTTTCCGGTCCGATCAAAATTGCGAATGAAGGAAAAGGAGATAAGGAGCGCGTGTTGCTGGGATTCTCACTGGCCGGTACCGGTGTGTATGCCAGAGATGGCCGTTTGCCAGCAACCAATATGTATACCCTCTCCGAAGAAAAACAACGCGAGATCAACAACAATCCATTGATGCCGCAGAGCAACGGTGGTTTTATCAACAAGGGAGAATACCTTACTTCGGCTGATTTTGTTCAAACCGATTACCGCAAAAATGCAGCTTCTTACCGGTTTAACCTTCAGGGAAATTTTGCTTTTCAACCGGCCAACAACATGACTTTCCGTTTGGGTTATCAGGGAGAATATTTCCGCGGACGTAACTTTAGTTATTATTACTCATTGATGAACGGAGACAAGAATACCTTAAGCTCCGGATATACTGGCCGTGTATACCTTCAATTTACACAACGATTTACCGAAAAGAGCGGCGAAGAAGCAAAAAAATCAATGATCAGCAATGCATTTTATTCAGTGCGTGTATCTTATGAAAATGCCTTTTCAGAATCTATGGATGCCGAATTCGAACGCGATGTTTTCAGCTATGGTTATATTGGTAAATTCACCAGCTACAGCATGCCTTCCTATCAACGTATCGGTAAAGGGATGGGCGATTCGGCCGATGTGTACACATTGCCTGATGGTCGAAAATTGTACCTGACCAATTATGCCAAACAGACCGGAAGTTTCGATACCCTCTTAACTTTTCAACAAGCCAATATCAATACCGTACGCGGTAATTATACCCGTCAGGTAATGGATTATTACAAAGATCACAATATCCGTATGTCCAACTCTTCGCAATTACGTGCACTCAATGGACTACTCAACGGGGATAATCCGGCTAGTATTTATTCAAGTCTTTGGGGAAGTGCCGGTACACAAACAGCCGGATCTTATTCAAAAAGCAGAGCTGAAGCCATTCAGTTGTATGTGATGAGTGAAGCCTCTATAGGATCAAAACGAAATCCGAAATCGAAGCACGATTTTCAATTTGGACTAACCTTTGAACAACAGTTCCGTCGTTCCTATGCAGTAGCCGGAGCTGGACTCTGGTCGCTGATGCGCATTTTAGTGAATACCCAATTCCAGGGGATGGATGAATCCAAACCTATTGTACAGTTTGATGAAAATGGCGTGTTCAACGATACGGTGCGTTTTGAACGCCTGATCGTAGATTCTCAAACCACATTCGACCGCAATTTGCGGAATAAACTCATTCGTATGGGAGCCAAAGATCCATACGGAAATCCAATCAATGAATACTCACAGATTGATATCAATATGTATGATCCGAGTATGTATTCGCTGGATATGTTTAGCGCGGATGAATTGTTCAATAACGGTAGTTCGTTTGTATCGTATTCAGGTTATGATTATCTGGGTAACCGTGTAAAGGGCAAACCGGATATTGATCAGTTCCTCAATGATCCGACCAAACGTACGCTGGGAGCTTACCAACCAACCTATACAGCAGCCTGGTTACAGGATAAATTTGTATTCAAAGATTTGATTGTTCGGGTTGGGGTGCGCATGGAGCGATTTGATGCCAATCAGAAAGTATTGATCGATCCGTATTCAATGGCCCCTGTTTATACTGCAGGTGAAGTGCGTAAGAAAGATCCGAATGGATTGGGTAAATTGATACCTACATCTGTTGGGGATGATTATGCAGTGTACGTTGACGATCCTGCAGCTTCACCTGAAAAAACCAATTTCCATTTGTCAGGTTACCGCAATGGCAACGATTGGTACGATGCGGAAGGTAATCCGGTTACCGACCCAAATACACTTTGGAAGAATTCAGTTTTGCAATACAGTGCTAAGATCAACCGTAATACACCATACCTGGTTAAGCCCGGTCAAACCAAACCGAATGCATCTTCTTTTACCGATTACCAGGCTGATGTGAAATTCCTTCCGCGTATTTCTTTCTCCTTCCCGGTCTCATCCACTTCTCAATTCTTTGGAACGTATGATGTTTTGGCACAACGTCCGAGCAATAACGTAGCACAAATCGACGATTACTATTTCTTAACCTTGCGTCAGGGATCAGTATTGGCTAATCCGGATCTGAAAATGACCCAGGTAACCGATTATCAGATTGGTTTCCGTCAACAGATCGGTACAGATGCTGCCATTGGTATCAAAGGTTCTTACCGCGAATACCGCAACCTGATTCAGTTGTACAATTTCAATCAGGCATGGCCGGTGAATTATATTTCGTATTCAAACATTGACTTTTCTACCGTAAAATCCATCGACATTGAATATGAATTGCGTGATTTGGGAAATATTAATCTTTCTGCAAGTTATATGTTGCAGTTTGCCGATGGAACCGGTTCTAACTCGGCTTCCAGCGGTGCATTGATCAGCGCAAATTTACCTCAGCAGCGGAATGTTTATCCGCTCGATTACGATACCCGTAACACCTTGAAGGGGATTTTTGATTTCCATTACAAAGACGGAAAAGAATACGATGGACCGGTAATCGGCGGTCGTAAAATTTTCACCAATGCAGGTATCAATATCATCTTTAACTATGTATCTGGCAGACCTTATACCGAGCAATTGCTTCCAACTCCGGAAGTATTGTCTTCTACCAACCGTCCGCAGGTTAAAGGCACCCCTAACGGATCCCGTCAGCCTTCGCAGTTCTTTGCCGATATCAACATCGATAAAAACTTTATGTTCCGCAGCGAAAGTCTGGATGGTAAAACTACCATCTACCGCTTGCGTTTATTCCTGTGGGTTCAAAATGTATTCAACAATATAAATGCGTTAGGTGTATACCGTTATACCGGTTCGGCATACGACGACGGATATATTAATTCAGGGCAGGCAGAAGCCACATTGCGTGCTGCAACCAATGCTCAATCATTGGTTGACTTATACAATATCAGAATGGTTGATCCAAGCAGTTTTGCTTTACCAAGATTAACCCGTCTGGGATTAGCTCTGTATTTTTAACAGTTAAGAAATTATGGTTATGATAACAAGTAAGAACAGTTTATGCATGCTCTTAATGATGCTGATGATGATTTTCAGCATCCATTCAGATGCCCGCGAGAGCATCAATGCAGAGCCGGTAAAGAAGGGTGGAGGAGGATCTCCCGATGTTGATCCGCGATTGATGAAATCCGCAGGTTGTTTGCAGGGAACACAAAAAGTCGATCTTGACGTAAACAACGTACGTGCTACCATTCTGAATGGAGGCGATATGTGGTGGGATTTGAGCAATGCCAAATACGAAATACCAAAAGTTCAATCCGGTCAGGTTTCTAAAAACTCTTTGTTTGCAGGTGCTTTATGGATTGGGGGTGTTGTGAGCGGCAATTTACGCATCGCAGCACAAACCTATCGTCAGAATGGAAACGACTATTACCCGGGTCCATTAACCGTTGGTACTGCATCCATTGATGCAGCTACATGCGAAACATACGATAAGATTTACAAAGTAACCTTGCTGGATATTAACCGCATAGCCAATGATCCTGCAGCCAGAGCTACCGTTGGCGACGATATTAAATTATGGCCGGGTACTACCACAGCAGGCGGACAGGAAAAAAGATTTCTTGCTCCTTTCTGGGATGAAAACGGTGACGGAAATTATAATATTGACGATGGTGATTATCCATCTTTCGATCACAATGTAAATCTCAATATTCCGGATATGATGTTGTTCATTGTGTACAACGATAAAGGAAATTTGCATACCGAAACATACGGTGCACCTATCGGATTAGAATTGCAAACCATGTGTTTTGCTTATTCAACCAACGATGCAATCAACAACATGACGTTTTACCGCACAGTGGTATATAATATGAGTAACGAAACCATCGATAGTTGTATTTTTGGTCAATGGGTTGATCCGGATCTGGGTAATTATTCCGATGATTATGTGGAATGTGATGTGGATCGTAACCTGGGTATTTGTTACAATGGCGATGATGATGATGAAGGTATTTTGGGTTATGGATTAAATCCTCCCAGCATAGGAGTTAACTTCTTTTCCGGTCCTTCGCGTATCAATCACGACAGCACCGGTGCTATTACCGATACCACAGAAATCGGTCTGACTAAATTTGTTTACTACAATAACGACAATACGCAACAAGGTAATCCATCACGGCCTACGGATTATTGGAATTATCTGAACGGACGCTGGAGAGATGGTACCAACATTACTTACGGTGGAAATGGTAAGGGTGGTGCCGATACGGCCAGTTATATGTTCCCGGGATCTACCGATCCTGCCAATCGCGCAGAATGGACGGAACGAATTTCACAGAATCAGCCGGGTGACCGCCGCTTCCTTCAAACTGCAGGAACCTTCAGTTTATTGCCGGGTGCCCGAAATACGGTAACTATTGGTGTAGTATGGGCACGAGCTGCCATTGGCGGAGCTACCGGTTCATTCTCCCTGTTAAAACAGGCCAGCGATAAGGCGGCAATCCTGTTCCGCAATAATTTTAAAATTGTTGCAGGTCCGGATGCACCTAAACTCGAGATAGTTGAGCTGGATCGCCAACTGGTTGTTAAAATTGTGAAGACAGACACCATCGAGTCCTTTAATTCGGAATTCGCCGGAGCTTGTACAGACAAGACCAATTATAAATTCCAGGGTTATCAGATTTTCCAGGTAAAGACTCAAAATGTACCGGGCGATTTTTACGATTTATCTCAGGCACGTTTGATCGCACAGTTTGATTTGGTGGATGGTGTAACACGTCTGGTAAATTCCGTGAATGATCCGGATTTGGGAGAAGATGTGAAAAAGATAATGGTTAGCGGTACCGATAACGGTATTAAACATTCATTCAGCATTAAAGAAGATGCATTCTCTACCAGTTCCGATAAAGCCCTTTCCAATTTCTCTACATACTATTATGTAATCCTGTCGTACGCATACGCTACCAATTGTTCAACAGATCCTTCGCAATATTTACCGGGAAGAAAGACAATTGACGAAAGTGAGCTCAAAGTATATTCAGGTATTCCGCACGATCCATCTTCTGCCAACAATGGAACCAAATTAAATGCCGGATATGGCGATGGTTTTCCGGTTACACAGCTGGAAGGTATGGGTAATGGAGGATTTAACCTCGAGCTTAAGCCGGAATTGATTCAGGAAGCTTTGAGCGCTGCCAATAATTATAAATCAAGTGCCCGTACGTATATGCCGGGTTACGGACCAATAGCTGTTAAAGTTATCGATCCATTGAAAGTACCTAATACTAGTTTTATCCTTTGGTTGAGAGATACTACTGCCAATGGAAAGAGAATTGATACTTTAAGTGATCGCACCAACTGGTTTCTGAAAAATGTAGCAACCGGAGAAGTGATACAAGGTAATCGGACTATAGGAGAAGATTTTGAACAAATTTTCCCGCAATGGGGAATCTCCGTTCAATTGAGACAAGCTATTATGCCAGGAGATGCCGAAAGTAAAACAGATCTGAGCAATGGCTATATCACCTCATCGGTCGACTGGCATGGTTCCAGCGTAAAGTGGCTGAGTAATGTAAGCGACGAGGATCCTGTTTATTCCAATTATATTCCATTCAAAAATGTATTTAACTGGATTCGTTCAGGTAAGTTTGGTACACCGGATTTTAAAAACGGAGAAGCCGATGATTATGCCCGTAACATTGGTACCAGCGGTCAACCGGTTTGGGATGCCGTTGATCCCCGCAAGAATTTTGCAAAAATACTGAACGGTACCTGGTCACCTTATTGTCTTGCCTCACGCTGGCGTACCCTTTCTTCAACTACTTTCCCAACTTTCGGTCCTGCATGGGATGGTACCATCGGATCCAGTCCGGGCGCCGGAACCTTTAGCGAGGATAACGATTTACCGGATTTGCATAGTGTGAACTTTGTAATTACACCGGATAAATCTCTTTGGACACGCTGTGTGGTGGTAGAGACAGGAGAATATTCAAATCTGAATCAGGGTAAAGCCGAAAAGATGGAAATCCGTCTTGCTCCTTCGGTAGATAAAAACGGAATACCAACGGGTGCGGATGGTTGCAATGAAGCTGAAGCACAATTAACTTCAGCATCCGGTATGGGTTGGTTCCCCGGATATGCAGTAGATATTGAAACCGGTGAACGACTGAACCTCATGTTTGGTGAAGATTCTTCGTTACCGGGTGAAAATGGTAACGACATGATCTGGAATCCAACTTCCAATGTATTGGATCGCAATACCGGCAGACCTGTTTTCGGTGGTAAGCATTATGTGTATGTAATGTCGTCAACTAAATTTTTCACTGTGGGTGCAGGTTCATCCCTGGCCAGATTTAACAGTACACGTTACGATGAAGGCCGCAGTTATATCTGCTGCATGGATCTTACCTGTAATTCTGTAATCACATCCGCCATTCCTGTTGCTTCCAAGTTGGTGAGAAAACGTTTCCTGTTCAGTCAGGTTATGTGGACTTCAATGCCAATGATGACTGCCGGAAGTACATTGAGTGAGCCTCGCTTTGGATTGGTACCGGGCACCATCACGTATAAATTCCGTGTTAAACGTCCGTATGCCAATTTTGCATTCGATGCAACTACCATCAACGATAGTATGCCATACTTCACCTTCAATACTGCTGATCAGGCTCCTGCTTATTCTGCAGAATATGGTAAGCGGGCATTGGATAAAGTATCCATAGTTCCAAATCCGTACTATGCTTACTCACCATACGAAGATCCGGGCAACCAGCTGGATGTGCGTGTAAGAATTACCAATCTCCCTCCGCGTTGCAGCGTGCATATTTATACCCTGGAGGGAACACTGGTGAGAACCATTATTAAAGATGATCCATCTTCCGCACATCAGGAATGGGATTTGAAAAACAACGCTAAAGTTCCAATCTCCAGCGGAGTTTACCTGATCCATGTAAAAGCTCCTGATCTGGGCGAAGAGCGCATAATCAAGTGGTTTGGCGTAATGCGGCCGGCCGATTACGATACCTTCTAATTACGTAAAAAGAGTTCACATGAAAATCAATAAAATAGTTATCGCAATTGCAGCATCCATCACCTTTTCGGGAACCGTACTTGGCGGAAATCCCGATCGCGCAGGCGGTGCAGGTGGAACCCAATTGCTGATCAATCCTTTCGGACGAAGCGCCGGAACCATGGGATCCAATACAGCCTATTTGCGTGGATCAGAAGCCATGCAATTCAATGTGGGTGGTTTGGGCTTTACGCCAACCATGGAAATTATGGCTTCTACCGTTGTGTATTTGCAGGGAACAGGGGTAAACCTGAGTAATGCTTCGTTGGCCGTTCCTATGGGCGAAACAGGAGAAAATGTATTGGGGATTAGTGTGTCTGCCATGCAATTCGGAGATATCAATATTACAAGTCAATCGCAACCGGATGGTACTTTAGGTACTTATACGCCGCAATTCCTGAATCTGGGATTTGCATACGCCCGAAAGTTTTCCAACAGTATTGCTGCCGGAATTCTGGTTCGTTATGTAACGGAAGGTTTATCCAATGTAACAGCAAGCGGCTTATGCTTCGATATGGGTGTACAATACCAAACGGCGTTGAATCCAAAAAATAAAATCAAGAAAGAAGATTTTCGTTTTGGTATGAGTGTTCGGAATCTGGGTTCCGATTTGAATTATACCGGATCAGGATTATCGCTCAAAACCAATATTCCCACAACCGGAGGAGGTTCGGCAACCCGCACTACCTATTTTGCCGGTGAGAATTTTAACCTTCCTGCACTCGTAAATATTGGTGTTGCTTACGATATCCGTCTTGATAAAAACGAAAATACTTATTACCACCGCTTAACTCCAAGTGGTAACTTCAACTACAATGCTTTTGCGGCAAACATGGCTATTATGGGAATTGAATATTCCTTCAAAGAGATGTTTATGGTACGTGGCGGTTATGGTTATCAGGGTACCAATACCGGTGCTGAGTTTAATACGCAATATTACGGTTACAGCGGTGGATTCTCGGTGCAAATGCCTATTACCAAAGACGGTATGAATCTGGGAATTGATTACGCATATGCCCCAACCCGGGTATTCAATGGCATCCACAATGTTACCCTGAGAATTACCTTGGGTTCAAAGAAAAATTAATATATTTGTTCTACACATTAGAAGAAACGTTCCTCACGGGGAACGTTTCTTTTGTTTTAATAAAACGCTATATGGCTGAGATTAATTACGTATCCAAAGAAGGGTTGGAAAACATGCAGAAGGAATTGCATGATATGAAATACGTTCAGCGTCCTTTCATCTCCCGGCAAATTGCTGACGCGCGCGATAAAGGTGATTTAAGTGAAAATGCCGAATACCATGCGGCAAAAGAAGATCAGGGATTACTGGAAGCAAAAATTGCAAAGCTCGAAGATCAGATCAGTAAAAGCAGAATTATCGATGAAAGCAAGCTCGATACCAGCAAGGTGATGATGCTGAGTAAAGTGCGGGTGATGAATCTGAAAACCAAACAGGAAATGATTTATTCCATGGTTTCAGAAAATGAAGCCGATTTTAAAGCGGGAAAAATTTCATTCAAATCGCCTATCGGATTGGGGCTAATGGGTAAAAAGGTGGGTGAAATAGCTGAAGTCAATGCACCTGCCGGTGTAGTTCAATTTGAAATCATTGAGATCAAACTATAATGCCAACCATTTTTAGCAAAATCGTCAGCGGCGAAATTCCCTGTTACAAGATTGCCGAAACAAACGAGTTCCTGTCTTTTTTGGATGTTAACCCGTTAAATGCCGGACACGCTCTGGTGATTCCCAAAAAGGAAACGGACTACATTTTTGATATGACCGACTCCGAATTTGCCTCACTGCATTTGTTTGCGAAAATTGTAGCCGGAGCCATACGTAAAGTAATCCCTTGTAAGCGCATCGGAGTAGCCGTAATCGGTCTGGAAGTGCCACACGCACATATTCATCTGGTACCCATCAACAACATCGGAGATCTTAATTTTGACCGGGAAAGGGTGAAATTAACTCCGGAAGAATTTGCCTCCATTGCTGAAAAAATCAGGGCTCAACTCCTTGCACCCTGATTCATTCCATACGAAATAAAGAATGAAACCGTTAAAGAAAATAATGTCTCGGGTTTCAGCACTTCTGTGGCTTATGTTTCCAAACTACCTGTTCGCTCAGATTTCAGGTAATCAAACTTTTTCCATGTTGTCTTATCAACCCAACGCCAGAATTGCGGCATTGGGTGGGTATGGAATTGCGGCATTCGAGAAAGACATTAATCTGGCCATTCAGAATCCTGCTCTGTTACGTGCACATCAATCAAAGCAAATTGGGTTCAGTCATGCTTTTTATTTTGCCGATGTACAGGCAGGTTCTGTCGTGAGCGGATATGCCCCCGACAGCAACCAAACATTCGGGGTTTCCATGCAATATGTGAGTTATGGAAATTTCGAAAAAACTTCAGCGAATGGCGAAGTTCTCGGAAATTTTACCGTTGGCGAATATGCCCTGGGTATGCTATACTCCAAGCGCCTGAGTTCCCGGTTACACATCGGAACGCAGTTAAAGGTAGCTTATTCTAGTTTGGAGGAATACAATTCAATGGGTCTTGCTCTGGATGTAGGTTTAACGTATCACGATCCGGAAGATTTGTGGACCTACTCCCTGGTACTTTCCAATCTGGGGAAACAGCTGAAATCATATGCAGGAACAAATGCAGAAGATATGCCACTGAACCTGCAGGCCGGTATTTCCAAAAAACTAAAAAACGCTCCATTTCGTTTTAGTGCAACTGCCCATCATTTGGAAAAGCCGGGTAAGTTGTTGTATCAGAATTTGAATAAGCCCAGTTTACAAAAAGATTTGTCAACCGGTGAAATAATTCCTGAAAACATAAATCTGGGCAATAAAGTGATGAGTCATCTCGTGATTGGTTCTGAATTATTGTTGGGTAAAAGTCTTTATCTGGCTTTTGGATACAATTATCTGCGTCGATGGGAAATGGGACTCAGGGATCTGGCCGGATCCGCGGGTTTTTCCTGGGGATTCGGGATCCGTGTGAGTCGCCTGCATTTTGCCTATGGAAGAGCCACCACGTTGACTTCCAATGCTACCGATCACCTGTCGCTGATTCTGAATTTGCAAAGTGCATCAAAGAAATAGGATTAGCACTTTTCGGTTGATTTTGATTTCTTTGCTTAAAAATTACCATGCCCGATATCATTATCGCCATCGATGGATATTCGTCTTGCGGAAAAAGTACACTTGCCCGTGAAATTGCCAATGCCACAGGTTACAGGTACATTGATACCGGAGCTATGTACCGGGCCGTTGCGCTTTTTCTGATTCGGAGCCAAACCGATATTCATCATCCGGATCATGTGGAGGAAATATTGCATGATATTACCATAGACTTTAAATACAATGCTGAAAAACAGACTCAGGAAACATTGTTAAACGGAGAGAATGTGGAAGAGGAAATCCGCATCAACTCGCGTGTAGCCAGTATTGTAAGCGATGTTAGTGCCCAGAGTTCAGTGAGAAAATACCTGGTGCACCTGCAGCATGCCATGGGAAAATCAAAGGGTATCGTAATGGATGGAAGGGATATTGGCACAGTGGTCTATCCTCAAGCCGAACTGAAATTATTCATTACGGCAGATCCGTCTGTGCGAGCACAACGCAGGCTGGAAGAATTAGCAGAGAAAGGCCAGTTTACTACTTACGAAGAAGTGTTTAATAACCTTCAAAAAAGAGATCATCTGGATACCACACGCGATGATAGTCCGCTTGTAAAAGCAACTGATGCAATTGTAATTGATAATACACACCTTACCCGCGAGCAACAATTTACCATGTCGATGGAATGGGTCAGACAAAAAATGCAACAAGGGAGTCATTAAAAAAATCCGGTAGTGTTACCGGATTTTTTTTTGCATGTATCGTTGCGTTTTGGAATGAGCGTGTTGTTTAATAACTGTTCAGCATCATCGGCATTACCAGCATCAGCATATCTTCGCTGGGTTCGGCAATGGATGGGCGAAGAACGCCGGCCCTGTTGGGTTGCGACATTTCCAGCCGAACATCATCCGAATCAATGGCAGCCAGCAATTCGGCCAGGTATTTGGAGTTGAAACCGATTTCAAGGTCTTCACCTTCGTACTGACTGGTGAGCTTTTCCTGGGCTTCGTTTTCAAAGTCGATGTCTTCAGCAGAAATATTGAGTTCGCTTCCCGACATTTTGAGTCGGATTTGATGCGTTGTTTTATTGGATGTGATGGAAACCCGTCTTACCGAAGTGAGGAGTTCATTGCGGTTCATCATCAACCGGTTCGGATTTTCCTGTGGGATAACAGCTTTGTAATCCGGATATTTTTCATCTATTAAACGGCAAACAAGGCTCATATCCGGAGTAGAGAAATGTGCATTGGAACGATTAAATTCAATAATCACTTCTGTATCGTCATTAGGTAAGGATGACTTAAGCAAATTCAACGCTTTTTTGGGCAGAATGAATGCATCTTCAACACCCGGTTTTACGTCGTTGCGGGTGTATCTTACCAGTCGGTTTGCATCCGTTGCAACGAATGTGATTTCTTCCGGACTGAGTTGAACATATACACCGGTCAGGTTCATGCGCAGTTCATCGTTGCTGGCAGCAAATACAGTTTTGGTAATAGCACGTTGCAATACTTTTCCGGGAATACTGAATTTACGGGCATCTTCAACGCTCGGATTTTTAGGAAATTCATCACCCTTTTGTGCAGTAAGTTTAAAACGGCCCGAGTCGTATTTGATTTCTACCGCTCCTTTTTCCATATTGATAGAAAACGCCAGCGGTTGATCCGGAAGTGATTTCAATAACTCAATGGTTGTTTTGCAGGGAATAGCAATGGAAATATCTTCTTTGGCATCTACCTTAATGGCAGTGGTCATCGTAGTTTCCAAATCGGTAGATGAAATCCTCAATTCCCCATCTTTAATATCGAATAAGAAATTATTCAGGATCGGAATGATGGGTTTGGATACGACCACTCCATCAATCATGGAAAGGTGTTTGAGTAAGGTTGTACTATTAACGATAAATTTCATGTGTATGAATGGTTTACTTCCTGGTTTGAGGATTTACGGATTGCACCAAAAATAAGTTGAGAACCTGCCCAATTCAACACAAGTTATGCACAAGATTTCCGGGATATAGACGAATCCGGGAAAAGCTTACCGGAGAAGGGAACATATAATTTTAAGAGGGTTCGGCTGACTGTGGTAATTTTTTATAGTTTTGCTCCTATTCAAACGCAACTATGAACCCCGAAATAAAAAGCACAACCAAACTCAATCCGAATATTTCAGTAGCAATTCTGGCCACTAAAAAATCAAACTGGAAACAATGGAATTTTACCCCGGAAGAGGTGGTTTACCTCGAGAAACAGATTAAAGCAGATAAAAAGTTTATCGTTATAAATCAGTTCAAACGCCTGGTATTTGTGCAGTTGATGGAGGAGTATGCACATGTGGAGAGTTATCGTAAAATTGAAGGCATGCGCGAATCCGGGAATAAAATATGTGTTCAGATCAATGCGCATAAGTACAATGCCGTTCAGATTGTTTCAGAAGAACCTCTGAAAGAAGAGATTTTGGCTCTGGCCGAAGGTTGCGCACTGAGCAATTATCAGTTTCTTAAATACAAAACAGCAAAGAAAGAAGGGTATACCCTCGAAAAAGTGGAATTGCTGAGCAACCGCATTACGAAGTCAGATCTGGCTCATTTAAATATTGTTGTGGATGCCGTCTTTAAAGCACGTGATCTGGTGAATGAACCTCAATCCTATCTGAATGCGGTCAAATTTGCAGAAGAAATCAAAGGATTAGGAAAAAAGTCGGGAATAAAGGTGGATGTGTTGAATAAAAAGCAACTCGAAAGTCTGAAAATGGGAGGTATTCTGGCTGTTAACAAGGGAAGTCGGGTTCCGCCAACCTTCACCCTGATGGAGTGGAAACCCAAAGGTCATAAAAATAAAAAACCGTTGGTATTGGTTGGAAAAGGTGTGGTTTACGATACCGGAGGATTAAGCCTCAAACCAACCCCCAACAGCATGGATACGATGAAATGTGATATGGCAGGCGGCGCTTTGGTGGCACTTACACTCTACGCGGTTGCAAAAGCAAATTTGCCGTATCATGTCGTTGCGCTTATTCCTGCAACCGACAACAGGCCTGGTGGAGATGCTTATACCCCCGGTGATGTGGTAACCATGTTCGATAAACAAACCGTGGAGGTACTCAATACAGATGCCGAGGGCCGTATGTTGCTGGGAGATGCTCTTGCCTATGCTAAAAAGTACAAACCGGAACTGGTTCTTGATTTTGCTACCCTGACCGGTGCAGCTGCAGCTGCCATTGGACCTTATGGCATTGTTTGCATGGGTACAGCAGATGAAAAAGTTAAATCTAAATTGCGTATCAGCGGATTCAATACCTATGAACGCCTGGTCGAATTTCCTTTCTGGGATGAATATGCTAAGTTAATTAAAAGCGATATTGCGGATATGAAAAACATCGGAGGTCCGGTGGGAGGAGCCATTACGGCAGGCAAATTTCTGGAGAAATTCACCGATTACCCCTGGATGCATTTTGATATTGCAGGTCCGGCTTTTGTTTCCAAAGACGATTCGTACCGGGGTAAGAATGGTACCGGTTACGGTGTTCGCCTGATGTTCGACTATATTAAAAACCAGTGTAAATAAACCAGCATACATGAGCAAACTTCCAATCATAGGAATTACCATCGGAGATGTAAATGGCGTAAGTTTAGAAGTGATCCTGAAAACACTTGTCGATACGCGTGTTGCCGACTATTGTACGCCGGTTGTATATGGTTCACCCAAAATTATTTCGTTCTGGAAAAAAATCATCGGTCACCCCGAGTTCAACCTGAATATCATTCGTTCACTCGATCAGGTACACCACAAGAAATCCAATATTCTGGTTTGCTGGGACGATGAAGTGGAGATCAAACCGGGAGAAGTAACCCCAACCGCAGGTAAATATGCATTTCGTTCACTCGAAAGAGCAACGAAAGATATTCAGCAAGGCTTGATTCATGCGTTGGTAACAGCTCCCCTGAACAAAGACAATATCAACAGCGATGCATTGCCATTTAAAGGGCATACCGAATACCTGGCTCAGCAGGCGGGTACAACAGATTTTATGATGATGCTGATCAGCAACCAGGTAAAAGTAGGTCTGGTTACAGGACATGTTCCGCTTAAAGATGTTGCTTCTCTTATTTCGGTGGATTTGATTCTGAAAAAACTGAGGGTCATGAAAAAAAGCCTTGAAAAGGATTTTAACATCATCAAACCAAAAATGGCCTTGTTGGGATTAAATCCGCATGCCGGCGACAATGGATTATTGGGTAAAGAAGATAAAGACATCATTGCCGTGGCAGCTAAGAAAGCACAGGATGAAGGCATGGTGGTTTACGGTCCTTATTCAGCCGATGGTTTTTTTGGTACCCGTCAGTTCGAAAAGTTCGACGCCGTTTTAGCCATGTACCACGATCAGGGTTTGATCCCGTTTAAATACATGGCCTTTGAAGATGGGGTGAACTTTACTGCCGGTTTGCCATTTGTTCGAACCTCACCTGATCATGGAACTGGTTATTCACTGGCAGGTAAAAATCAAGCCAGCGAAGTGTCGTTCCGCAATGCCTTATATGCAGCCATTGACATTCTTCGAAACCGGAACGAAAATTTTAAACTCGACGAAAATCCTTTACCCTTCTCAGCCTTTAGAAAAGAACGTTTCCGTATAGATTTTTGAGATCACCGCAATGAAAGCCAAACTCCTCGCATTTCTCAAAAATACCCGGGTGTTGTTTGGCCTGTATCTGCTGGTAGCACTGGTTGCCTCTGTGCACCTGATTCTGTTGGGTAGTAAGACTTTCAACGGTCTGGATATTTACAAGCATTACAACAACTTTGTCATATTTCGTAATGCTTTTTTCCATCTTGTACATGCGCAAGACTTATATATCTTTTATCCGCAGGAGCAATACGATTTATTTAAATACAGCCCAACCTTTGCCTTGCTGATGTTTCCATTTGCCCTGCTTCCGGCCTGGGCTGGGGTAATCGTATGGAATCTCGCCAATGCAGCGTTGTTGTTTTATGCAGTATCCCGTTTTACTTTTAAGGATTCGCGATACACAGTTTTTGCCCTGTGGTTTATTCTACAGGAAACCCTTACAAGTTTGCAAAGTGTGCAAACCAATCCCATGATTGCCGCCTTATTAATTCTGGCATTTACCTCTCTCGAAGAAAACAAAACCGGACGAGCCACCTTGTTCATTGTTTGCAGTGCCGGTATAAAGATTTTCGGAGTGTTGGGATTCTTGCTCTTCTTTTTGTATCCCAACAAAGGGAAATTCATGGGCTACTCTCTAGCATGGACTGCTTTGCTCGTGCTGATACCCTTACTGGTGGTTTCACCCGAATCGTTGTGGATGCAATACCAAAGTTGGTGGAATATGTTGCAAAACGATCATTCCACATCCTATGGTCTGTCGGTCATGGGATGGCTAAAAACCTGGCTTGGTGCAGAACCCGATAAATTTGTTGTTGTGCTTATCGGTGCTCTACTATTGTTAGCACCCCTCTTTCGCATCCATGAATATCGTACTTACCTGTTTCGCTGCCTTTACTTTTCGGTGATTCTGATCTGGATGATCATTTTTAACCACAAGGCCGAATCTTCAACCTTTGTGATTGCTGTGTGTGGAATTGCTATCTGGTATTATTCGCAAATTCCAAACAGGTGGTTGGTGGCCGTTATGATTTTTGCATTTGTTTTTACCTGCCTTTCGCCCACTGATTTATTTCCACGCGTTTGGCGGAAAGAATTCGTTGAACCTTATGTGATGAAAGCTGTTCCCTGCATCCTTATCTGGATCTGGGTGGAGGTGCAATTGCTTACCGGACGCTTTCGTAACCGGATTGAATAAGGAATTAACAGGAATTCCCTTATTTTTGCGCCTCAATTTTTAAATTCCATGATTTCAGTTTCAAATCTTTCGCTCCGCTATGGGAAACGTGTATTGTTCGATGAGGTAAACATCAAATTTACTCCCGGCAATTGTTATGGAATCATTGGTGCCAATGGTGCAGGGAAATCCACTTTCCTCAAAATCCTTTCAGGAGAAATCGATGCTACCACGGGCAATGTGTCGATGGCTCCAGGTGAACGGATGAGTGTGTTGAAACAAAATCACTTTGAATTTGATAGCTACGAAGTACTGCAAACCGTAATTATGGGCAATCGTCGCTTGTGGGATATTATGCATGAAAAGGAAGCATTGTACTCCAAACCGGATTTCAGCGATGCCGATGGAGAACGGGTTGCCGAATTGGAAGGTGTTTTTGCGGAGATGCAGGGATGGAATGCCGAAAGTGATGCCGCAAACCTGTTGGAAGAATTGGGTGTAGGCGTTAGTCAGCATACCAGGTTGATGAGCGAATTGAACGGAAAAGAAAAAGTTCGGGTTTTACTGGCTCAGGCCTTATTTGGTAATCCCGATATTCTATTACTCGATGAGCCTACCAACGATCTGGATGTAGAAACCATCAGCTGGTTGGAGAATTTTTTAGCCGATTTTCAAAATATCGTTATTGTGGTAAGTCACGATCGTCACTTCCTGGATGCCGTGTGTACACATGTAGCCGATATAGATTTTGGAAAAATTCAATTGTATACCGGTAACTATTCGTTCTGGTACGAGTCGAGTCAGTTGGCCTTGCGTCAGCGTGGCGATCAGAATAAAAAAGTAGAAGATAAGCGCAAGGAATTGCAGGAATTTATTGAGCGATTCAGCGCAAATGCGTCCAAATCGCGCCAGGCAACCAGCCGTAAGAAATTGTTGGAGAAACTGGTGGTAGAAGAAATCAAGCCTTCTACCCGTAAATATCCGGGGATCATTTTCCGTGCCGATCGTGATTGCGGGGATCAGATCTTACGTGTGGAGCATTTATCCAGAAAAACGGAAGAAGGCATTTTGTTATTCAACGATGTTTCGTTTACCATAGATAAAGGAGATAAGGTGGCTTTTTTATCAAAAGAACATCTGGCTATTACAGCCTTCTTTGAAATAATCAGTGGTGAATCAAAAGCCGATGCCGGTGAATATACGTGGGGACAAACCATTACACGGTCGTATTTGCCGAATGAAAATGCACGTTTTTTTAACAGCGACGATAACCTGATCGACTGGCTTCGTCAATTTTCTGCAGATAAAGATGAAACCTATATCCGGGGGTTTTTAGGCAAAATGTTGTTTAGCGGGGAAGAGGTATTTAAAAAATCGAACGTACTGAGTGGTGGAGAAAAAGTTCGTTGCATGGTATCGCGTATGATGCTTACCAATGCCAATTGCCTGTTGCTGGATGAACCTACCAATCACCTCGATCTGGAAACCATTACCTCGTTTAACGAAGCTTTGAAAGACTGGAAACATGTGGCATTGTTCTCTTCGCATGACCATGAGTTCACACAAACCATTGCCAACCGGGTGATCGAACTTACTCCAAACGGTTGCATCGATAAACGCATGACGTTCGATGAATATATAAGCGATGAGCGGGTTAAGGAACAACGGGCTCAAATGTACGCCGGTACCAAAATGAGCTAACAAGAGAATTACGAATTACAAAGTACGAATTACGAAGTTTTCGCTCCGTAGAGAACAATTCCAATCAAGGAATTACCTCTAACCCAATAACGATTAACCAATAACGATTAACCATTAACCAATTACCAATTACATAAATCTCACTCCTTCACCTCACCCGCCGTACTCCCAAATTCAAATTGCATTTCATTGAGGCGACGATATAGTCCGTTGCTTTCCATCAATGCTTCATGGGTTCCGGTTTCAGTTACTGTTCCTTTATCAATAACTATAATTTTATCGGCATTGCGTATGGTTGAGAGACGATGTGCAATGACAAATGATGTTCGGTTCTTCATCAGGTTTTCGAGTGCATCCTGCACCAGTTGTTCGCTTTCGCTGTCGAGCGAAGAAGTAGCTTCATCCAGAATAAGCAACACCGGGTTTTTTAAGATTGCACGGGCAATGGCCACACGTTGACGTTGACCGCCGGAAAGTTTAATGCCGCGTTCACCCACAAGTGTTTCATATCCTTCCGGAAATTTATCAATGAATTCGTGCGCATGTGCAGCTTTAGAAGCAGCAATGATTTCTGATTCGGTGGCATTCGGTTTTCCGTATGCAATATTCTCGCGGATACTTCCTCCAAACAACATAATATCCTGTGGCACATAGGCCATTTGTTTCCGCAATTGGCTCAAGGGAAAAGCAGTTGAATTTTTACCATCAAACTGAATTTCTCCATGTGTTGGATCGTAATATCGCAGCAGCAGGGCGGCAAGTGTACTTTTTCCGGCACCACTCGATCCAACTATGGCCACTTGTTCTCCAGGTCGTATTTCCAGGGTAATATGTTTTAAAACTTCAATATCCTTGCGCGATGGGTAACTGAAACCAACCCCATGCATACTTATTTGTCCTTTGAGCTTGTTATGTTCTTCTACTACAAAATCATTCAATTCAACTGCTTCACCATCTGATCGCAATATTTCGCGTACACTTTGTGTAGCTCCCAGTGTTTTTTGCAATTGGCTGAACATATCGGCAAATCCGGCAAATGTTCCACCTACAAAAACAGAGAAGATCACAAACATGGTGAGCAAACCTGTGGTCAGTTCTCCGGTTTGAATCATACCGGCACCTACATACATAACATAAGCGATAGCACCAAAAACGCTGAAGATCATAACCGATACAAAAGCACCCCGGTAGCGGGCGTTTTGAATAGCGGTATTCACCACGGAAGTAATACTTTTAATATAGCGTTGTATTTCAAAAGCCTCGCCGGTAAAGGCTTTAACGGCAGCAATACCCTGAAAAGTTTCCTGCACAATAGTGCCGCTTTCTGCCAGTTGATCCTGTGCCTTTCTTGACATTTTACGGATCCGCATCCCAAAAATTACAGCAACCACAGCCACAATGGGTACAACGGCCAACATCACCAGGGCCAGCTTCACTGAAATCCAAAAGATAAATGCCAACCCGATGATGAGGGTAAATATTCCCCGGAGAAATTCGGCAAACGTAAACGAAATCGCATCCTGAATTTGCGACAAGTCGGAAGAGATCCGGCTGCTCAGTTCACCTACCCGTTTTTCGGTAAAGTAACTCATGGGCTGAGTTAGCAGTTTGGTATATACATCCCTGCGCAAATCGGCCAATGATCGCTCTCCAACGCCGGTTAGCAAATAAATGCGGAGGTATGAAAAGATCATTTGAATACCCAATTGGGCAAAGATGAGGAGAATCGTGGTTTGCAAACTCCATTGGATTTCTTTCAAACCCGAACTGAAACTTACCGGTAAATTACCACCGGGCATTGCAGCCGATGCACCCGGTGCAGCCACATCAATCATTTTACCTAACAGAAACGGGAATGCACTGGTTGATATGGCTGAAAGTGCAAGACAAATCAGCGCCAGATAAAAATGCACCCGGTAAGGTTTGATATACTTAAACAAAATCAGTGCTTCGCGCAATGATTCTTTGGTGATTTTGGCCTTGTTGGATTCTTCCTTTAAATTTCCGTTGCTGCTGTAATTCCTTCTTCCTTTCGCCATGAATGCCTCTGTTGATAAATGAGGTGCAAAGCAACTTCAAAATCCGGGATTTAGAAAAGGATTTAGGTAAGTCGGGTGGAAAAGTCGGTAAAATTCTAATTCAGCCTGTTGAATACAGGTCATTTTCACAAGTGAATGCAAACTCCAAAACAGGATTATATTTGCATTATGCTGGAAAAAATCGAACATATCGGTATTGCCGTGAAGGATGCTAAATCATCGGTGGCCTTGTTCAACGCACTGTTTAACCGGGAACCCTTAAAAACCGAAACAGTAACCTCCGAAAGTGTTACTACTATTTTTTACCAATTGGGTGAAAGCAAAATTGAGTTGCTGGAAGCTACCTCTGAAGACAGTACCATTGCCCGTTTCATAGAGAAAAGGGGAGAAGGTATCCATCATATAGCATTTGCTGTAGATAATCTCGAAACCGAGATAGAACGGCTTAAGACGGCCGGATTTCAATTCATTCACGATGCGCCAAAGGATGGTGCCGACAATAAGCGGATCTGTTTTCTTCACCCTAAATCGGGCAATGGTATCTTGATCGAATTGTGCGAGGAGCGAAAATAAATGGAATAATTCTCCGGCTTAACGGTACAGCACTTCTTTTACCACTTTTACAATCTTATCGGCATTGGGAAGAAAAGCCTGAACCAGTGTAGGTGCGTAGCCAAGCGGCGTATCTTGTGTGGTTATCCGGCGTATCGGTGCATCGAGGTAATCAAAGGCTTTATTTTGCACCATATAACTCACCTCGGTAGAAATGGATGCCAACGGCCAGGCTTCTTCGATAATGACCAAACGGTTGGTTTTTTTAACGGATTCAATCACCGTTTCGTAATCAATGGGTCGAACAGTGCGCAAGTCGATGATCTCAGCAGAAATGCCTTCAGCAGCAAGCAAATCAGCAGCTGCAAAAACAGTTTTCATGATCTTTCCAAAAGATACCAGCGTAACATCTGATCCTTCCCTTTTAATATCGGCTTTACCAATAGGGAGAATATATTCTTCTTCCGGTACTTCCCCTTTATCGCCATACATCTGCTCGCTTTCCATGAATATAACCGGGTCGTGGTCGCGAATAGCCGCTTTGAGCAATCCTTTGGCATCGTATGGGTTAGACGGAACAACTACTTTCAGTCCCGGACAGTTGGCAAACCAGTTTTCAAAGGCCTGTGAATGTTGAGCGCCCAATTGTCCGGCCGAACCGGTTGGACCACGAAAAACAATAGGCACATTAAACTGGCCACCACTCATTTGATACATTTTTGCAGCTGCATTGATGATCTGATCGATAGCCACCAGCGAGAAATTAAAGGTCATGAATTCAATCACCGGCCGGATGCCGTTCATTGCTGCTCCAACACCAATTCCGGCGAAACCGAGTTCAGCAATGGGGGTATCGATTACCCTTTTTGCACCGAATTCATCCAGCATCCCCTGGCTAACTTTATACGCTCCGTTGTAATCGGCCACTTCTTCTCCCATCAGAAACACATCCGGATCGCGGCGCATTTCTTCGGATATGGCCTCACGCAAGGCTTCCCTGAATTGAATTGATCTCATGTTTGAAATTTAAATCGGTGCAAAAATAGGAGGTTTGCACGGCTTTCAAAATTCTAATTCCGGATGAGGCAAATAGCTCTCAATCGCTTAGTGGAAAAGGTTTGAGGTGAGTTTGAATTTGTTTTTAATGATGGAAAAGTAATTCCGGCTCACCTCAAAAGGCTCGGTAACATTCTTCAGATACAGAATGCCGGTATCGTAAGTGCCTTTTTCGATTTTTTGCACATTGTGCAGGTTTACCATGGTAGAGCGGTGGATCCGGAAAAAATCTTCCTGCGGAAGTTTGTCTTCCCAAACTTTAATTAATCCGTAGGTGGTGAAGGATGTACCATCCAGCAGGGAAACCGTGGTATAGTTGCCTTTGGCTTCAATAAAGTTAATGTCTTTGATTTTAATGAACTTCATCTCGTTGTTGATGTTCATCAGAATCATATTGTCTATACCCAGCCTGTTGTTGCCGGCCAGCCCTTTGTCTTCCCCTTCCGGATCGGCAACAGCTCCAACTTCGGATTCTGTTACTTTGATACGGCTCAGGGCTTTTTCCAGACGATCATAACTGATAGGCTTCAGGATGTAGTCGATGGTATTGTATTCGAATGCTTTTACTGCAAATTCTGCAAAACTGGTAGTGAAAAGAATATTGATTTTCGGATTTACATATTTGATCAGATCCAACGCATTGGCACCCTGCAAATCGATATCGGTAATGAGCAGATCAAATTCTTTATTGGCTTTCAGAGCCTCTTCGGCCTGGGTAAACGATGTAGCTTCCGCAATCACCTTAATGAATTCGAATTTTTTGAGAAATTCTTTCAATAACTTCATCGAAACCGGATCGTCTTCAACCAATATGGTTTTTATGGCTTTTGGGTCTTTCATTCAGCGTCGTTTTGCGTGTAAATATACAATTTCTGTATATAAAACCGCATCTTTGCCCAATAAATGAATAACCCGGCATGAATACAGATACCATTCCACTTTTTACCCCCAAAAACTGGACAGAGTACTCCTTACTGGATAGTGGAAATGGAGAAAAACTCGAAAAATTCGGCGACTATATTCTTTGCCGTCCCGAGCCGCAAGCCTTGTGGGACAAAGGCTTGAGTGAAACGGAGTGGAGGAAATTATACCATGTTCGTTTTGTTCAGAAAGGCAGTCATGCCGGAGAATGGCAAAAACAAAAAGCCTGCCCGGATCGCTGGCCCATTCATTACAGTCACAAAGGACTGGAACTCACCTTTAATTTGTCTCTGACTTCCTTCAAACATGTCGGAATTTTTCCCGAACAGGCCATTAATTGGGATTATATATTTAAGCAAACTGCCGCAATCAGGGGTGAACAAGCAAAAGTATTGAATCTGTTTGCCTATACCGGTGGAAGCTCGCTTGCTCCTAAAGCAGCCGGAGCCGACGTAACCCATGTGGATTCGGTAAAGCAGGTGATTACCTGGTCGAAAGAAAATATGGAATCGAGCGGATTGAATGATATCCGATGGGTTGTAGAGGATGCTTTAAAATTTGTGAAAAGGGAAGTGAAACGCGGTAAGAAATACAACGGAATCATTCTGGATCCGCCAGCCTATGGAATTGGTGCAAACGGGGAGCGCTGGAAACTGGAAGAACAGATCAATGAAATGCTTCACGAATTAAAATCACTTTTGGCTGAACAGCATTTTATGGTATTGAATATGTATTCGCTGGGCATGAGCGCCCTCATAACCGAAAACCTCGTACGCTCGGTTTTTCAACCCAAAGGAATTCTGGAAAGTGGGGAAGTATATCTGCAATCAGGTACGGATCAGAAGTTGCCGTTGGGGATTGTGGCACGGTATGCTACTGGAAATGAAAAATGAATAATGCCTTGTCTCGCCGTAACTTTAGCGATGGTGGGAAGAAAGAGTTTGGTTAGAGCGAAGTAAAATAATAGGGGAAAGTGGGGAAGGGGAAACCTTACATCTTATATTTTTTCTTCAGGTTGAAGAAATAATTCCGGCTGATTTCGAAGGGAGTTTTATTGTCGTTGATATACAAACGGCCGGTATCGTTGGCCCATTTCTCAATTTTGGTTACGGCAGTAAGATTAACCAGGGTGGAGCGGTGAATTTGTATAAACATATCTTCCGGCAAACGGTTTAACCAGTTGCGGATTGAATTATACGTTACACTCATTTTGCCGTTGGAAAGGTACACCTTGGTATAATTGCCAAAGGCTTCAATATGGGTGATCTCATGCACTTTTACAAAGTTGAGGCGGTTTTCGTAGTTCAGCAGGATCACATGATTGGGACCAAATTTGGTATCCACATCTTCTTCCGATGCGTCTGTAGTTTGAACGTTTTCCCATTTATTGGAGACCTTCTCTATGGCCTTGGTCAAACGGTCGAGACTGATGGGCTTCAATAAAAAATCAACCGCATTGTGCTCAAATGCCTTGATAGCGTAATCCGAATGGGAAGTAACAAAAATGATCATGGGATCGTACTTGATCTTCGAAAGCAAATCAATACTGGTTAATCCATTGAGGTCAATATCCAGGATCAGCAGATCAGGAGTTTCCTCTTCTATAAGGTTCAGGGCGTCTTCGAAATTCGACGCTTCACCTACAACAACTATTTTTTCGAAATTTTCAAGGAGTTTTTTCAATACGGAACGTATTGCTTCAACGTCGTCTACTAATATCGCTTTGATGGATTCCTTCATGTTTCTTTTGGCAGTCCAAGTATACAATAATTCACAGGATAATACAAAACAGGAGAAAATCGCTTAATGTGCTTATGACCGGACCACTTCAAAAGTATCGGTATTCAAGTTCATTGCAAGCAATCCATAAAACTTAATGATTTGGTAATGTTAAGAAGGAAGAAGTGAAGAACAGATTAGGTAAAAACTATATTAACCTATTATGGGAATTTGGAAGATAATTTGCCTTTTTAATAATATTATTTTAACCATCTTTAATCTCTTTTCAGATAAGTTACTTTAAAAGTAACAAATAATGGATTGTCTTTTCGTACATTGTTTTGATCGGAAGGAGATCTAACAATTCCAGATTCTGTTCCTTCAAACGTATTGGAACCCATCTTCGATATCTCACAATAAAACAGTTCAGGCTGCTGCGGATTTCTATTTTCCTTTATGAAATGCACAATATTGGAATTCTCATTATAATTAAAGTACCTTATAGTATATAACTCTTTATCGGTTGTTTCACCCATGATCTTATTTTGTTCAGTAACATAAAACGGTGTAACAGTCCTCTTATTTGGTATATCCAATTGAACTGCACTTAGTTCCCACCGCCCTTTGAAGAACTCAAACGCTTTTTGGTTTCGTGAATGTTTTTCTAATTGAGAAACTATTCCATTTATTCTTCCGTTTTGTTCACTTTGAAGACTTAATAATTTCGTTTTCTCATTCAGCCAATCCCTTTCCTTAGAAGTGAAATCGTTTAATTCCTTTTCTCTTGAAACATATGCTTGCAGTAATTCCCTATATTCTTCACCTGAAACAGGGGCTTCCTCTAATTCGTTAATTACTATTTTCTGTCTATCTGCTTTATTTTTGGCATGAAGTTTTAAAATCTTCTTTTCAATGTATGAAAACGCAGTAAAATAAATGATAGTCGCTACAAGCGGATAAACCAGAGTGTGAGTTGTGTCCCTAAGTAGGCAACCTATTATAGTTACTTTAAGCGAATTCAAATCAGATTGAGACTCAAAAAAAGTAACATAAAAAATTTTCCAATTTGAAATGCACCATGAAATTAGGAAAACGCTAGTTAGAGGACTATTTATCCTTTCGGAAATAGGATGAAGGATTCGGTCTAAAAATTTCACGATTTATTCTACGGTTCTAAATGCAAGATAGCGAAATTATTGAATCCAATTATGTGTACAGAATTAACTATTCTGCTTTAATTATTTTTCTATCAGCATCAAAATAAAAGGTCAAAGTGCTTGTAACATAAGCTCCGAACCCATTCATAGACTGTAAGTCCCCTTTTTATCAGACTGGGTTAAAAGTGACATTTCAAAGTAATGTTACTTTAGTTTTTGCTTTGTCGTGTAACAATGGATTAACAAATTTCTTGAGAAAAAAGGAAGAAATATGATAATTGAGAAATGTTTGTACCTTTTCATCATGGTTTCAAGATTAACCGAAGCGGAAAAATGAAAATAAGAACTTTATTCAACTTTGGCCTGAGTTTACTATTTCTCCATACTAATGGTCAAAGCGTTCAGTCAGACAAAGAATTTGAATCCTCATTTAGAGAAGGGATGATAAATTCTAAAGAATTCCAAATGATTAACCCTGAGCTTAAGATGCCTATTTGTGATTGCTTTATAAAAAAGTCAAAGGTACTATTTCCCAAATTTGTGGATTGGATTCATGATAGCTTAAAACCATATGCACCAACAATATACTCAACTTGTTTTAGAGAATTAAAGTCAAACTCATCACTAAAGAGTTTATGGAATGAAAGGTATCAGGATAGTCTGAAGGTATTTTTCTTTATTTCTGATGATCTTCAAGTATTATCTGAAGATGCTAGAAATATTTTAATTGAATACATTATAGAAGATATAAAGAATCTATTCCCTCTGGGATTGCAGATCTACGATCAGAATGAAAAATTGGTATTCTTTGAAGCAATAAATCGAAATAGTATTACAAAACTACGAAAACGGTATAAGTCAAACTAAAATTTAACATGAATTACTAGATCGAATTTGGATGCGGCTCACCATTTTCTTCATCCTCTAACTTCTCGGGCCTCATCTGTGGAAAGAAAAGAACATCCTGTATAGAATTTTGGTTTGTCATCACCATGCACAGGCGATCGATGCCAATACCCAATCCTGCAGTCGGAGGCATTCCGTATTCCAGTGCGCGCAGAAAATCTTCATCGAGTACCATGGCTTCGTCGTCGCCGCGTTTGCCCAATTCCAATTGTTCTTCAAATCGTGCACGCTGATCAATAGGGTCGTTTAGTTCTGAGAATGCATTGCAGATTTCTTTTCCGTTGCAAATGGCTTCAAAACGTTCCACCAATCCCGGCTTGGTGCGGTGTTTTTTTGCCAACGGACTCATCTCTACCGGATAATCGGTAATGAATGTTGGTTGTATTAACAAAGGTTCACATTTCGATCCGAAAATTTCATCGATCAGTTTGCCTCTTCCCATAGTAGGGTCGGTACGGATTCCCAATTGCTCACAAGTTTGACGCAAAGCAGCTTCGTCCATTTCCGAAATATCAATACCGGTAAAATACTGAATGGCACCGTACATGGTATAGCGTTTCCAGGGACGTTGAAAATTGATCACATGTTCGCCTACCTGCACTTCGGTAGTTCCGTGCAATGCAAGCGCCACTTTTTCTACCATTTCTTCCACGAGGTTCATCATCCACTCGTAGTCTTTATACGCTACATACAGTTCAATCTGTGTAAACTCCGGATTGTGAAAGCGGCTCATTCCTTCGTTGCGGAAATCTTTGGAGAATTCATACACGCCATCGTAACCACCTACGATCAACCGCTTCAGGTAAAGTTCGTTGGCGATGCGCAGGTAAAGGGTCATGTCGAGGGTATTGTGATGGGTTTTAAACGGACGCGCCGCAGCACCACCATACAAGGGTTGCAATACCGGTGTTTCCACTTCGAGGTAACCTTTATCGTTCAAATGTTCACGCATTACCTGCATGAGTTTGGAACGCTTGCGAAACACTTCTTTCTTCTCAGGATTTACAATGAGGTCGGCATAACGCTGACGGTACATGAATTCAGGATCGCTTACGGCATCAAATTTTTCTCCGTCTTTTTGCTTCACCACAGGAAGTGGTTTCAGGGCTTTGGCCAGCAATTGAAGCGATTCTACATGAATAGTGGTTTCGCCCATCTTGGTGGTAAATACATAACCATTTACCCCAATGATATCGCCAATGTCGAGCAACTTTTTAAACAAAACATCGTACAACGTTTTGTCATCCGTTTTGCAGATTTCATCGCGTTTGATATACAACTGAATTTTACCGGTTGCATCCTGCAATACAGCAAAGGCGGCTTTACCCATATCACGTATACTCATAATACGCCCGGCAATGCTGATGTTTTTGAATTCGATTTTTCCGGCCGGATAATTGGTTAAGATATCATCGGCGGAGGTATTCACTTCAAACTCATTGGCTGGAAAAGCCTGAATTCCCAATTGCGTTAATTCTGCAAGTTTTTCCCTGCGTAAAAGTTCCTGTTCGCTTAAATGTGGCTGCATAAAATAATTAAAGAGGCGCAAAAATAAGGATTATGCATTCTAAGTGGGAACTATTTTTAGGTCAACAATGCGCCAATTCGCAGTATTTCAACCGATGTGCCTATCTTTGCGGCAGTGACAACATCCAAAAAAGATATTCGCGAACTCACAGAGGCAGCCTTAAAAGAGATTTTTACCGCACGGGGTGATAAGCCTTTTCGGGCCCATCAGGTGTATGAATGGCTCTGGAAGAAATCCTGTACCGATTTCGATAGGATGTCGAATTTGTCGAAAGAAACCCGCGACTGGCTGAAAGAACAATTTGTGATTCACCCATTGCTGTTGGAGGAGAAGCAGGTGAGTAAAGATAAAACCATCAAAACCAGTTTCCGACTGCACGATAGACATTTGATTGAAGGCGTATTGATTCCGGCCGACGATCGCATGACGGCCTGTGTTTCATCACAGGTGGGTTGTAGCCTGACTTGTAAATTTTGTGCCACCGGCAAAATGGAGAGGATCAGAAACCTTACAGCCGGCGAGATTTACGATCAGGTAGTGGCTATCCGCCAACAGGCTCAACAACATTATGGAACACCACTAACCAATATTGTATATATGGGCATGGGTGAACCCTTGCTGAATTATGCCAATGTTTTAAAGTCCATTGAACACATTACTTCCGAAGAGGGATTGAATATGGCCAGCGACCGCATCACGGTATCAACAGCCGGAATCGCAAAAATGATTCATAAGCTGGCCGACGATGGTGTGAAATTCAACCTGGCATTATCCCTGCATGCTGCCAATGATACAAAGCGTAACCAAATTATGCCCATCAACGAGAGCAACAGTCTGGAAGCAGTAATGGAAGCCCTGCATTATTTTCAACAGCATGCCCGTGGAAGAATCACCTTCGAATACATTGCATTTAATCAATTCAACGATACTATCGAAGATGCCCGCGAACTGGTAGCTTTATGCCGGAAAGTTCCTGCCAAAATAAATATCATCGAGTACAATCCTATTGGCGATGGTTTGTTTGAAAAAGCCAACCCCGAACGCATCGATCAGTTTCAACGTTATCTCGAGAAAAACAGGATTGTAGCAACGGTTCGGCGTAGTCGCGGTAAAGATATCGATGCCGCCTGCGGGCAGCTGGCCAATAAGAAGCACGAGGAAGCTTTATTGAATTAACAAAGTTCCATTCAACTGGTTTGTGATTCTAAGCATCTCAATTTTTCTGATTTGTATTTTTTTCAGTGTTGTTTATATTTGATTATAAACCTTTTATCGTTATGAAAAATCTATTCTTTACACTCTTGGCTGCCTTTACATTAAATGCATCTGCACAATGGAAGGCCAATACCCCGCCTTCGAATTTTTTTCCAACACTCGGTTTAAGCAGCATCGATGGGAAGTTGTATGCAGCCACCAACAAAGGCTTATATGTTTCCGACGATAACGGCGATAATTGGACTATGCTGCATGAAGGAGCCACCTTTAAACAAATCATTCAAATCAACGGCGACACCTTGCTGGCTACCTATCATGGCAGTAGTTTGGTTATGCGCTCGGATAACAAGGGAACAACTTGGAATATGGATACAGTTGGCATCGATGGAAAAGGAGAAAACAAGGCCTTAATGTATGACGCTGCCGGCAACCGCATTTTTATCAGCCTGGGTTACCCCAGTTACGGACTGTACTACAAATCGCCTTCAGAAGCTTCATGGAATCGTGTAAGCAGCGTAAATATCGGCACAAGTGCAGCTACAAACGTGAGCCATATTGCAATGAAGGGGAATAAAATCTTTGCTGCGGGTTATTCTTATTTCTATACTTCTGTGGATGGAGGTATGAATTGGGTACAAGAAACTACCACCGGGTATCCGTCTGCAGTGGGTGGATCATACAGTCATCAGGCATTTGTTGCTGCCGACGCAGGTATATTTATGGGTGGTGATGGAGGAATTTACAAATCCATTGATGAAGGATTGAACTGGTCTAAAATAGGGAATGGAATCATCAATCATTTTTTCGGAAATCCGTTTGCAAGCACGATGTATTATGATGGAACAACTTTGTATGTCGGCGCGCGCGGACATAACGATTCGAATTTTGTGTATACATCAACCGATGGAGGCGCAAACTTTCAGATCTATGCCGACCGCATTTTCAACTTTCCGGTTGCCATCACCAAACACAAAGGCGCTCTGGTAATGGCCCGGTTTTCCAAAGATTCTGTATACAACGATGGCAATTTCTCTACAACCGGTATAGTAAAACTGAACGAAGTTGATTTCAATTTGTATCCCAACCCGGTTCAATCGGAATTGACTGTGCAGAATAATACGAAAGGTTTTGCACTAACAACCTATACGCTGGTTTCGTTAACCGGTCAACTAATCCTGGAAGAAGAAGCAACAAAAAGTGAGGTAATACTGAATGTATCTGATCTGCCTCAGGGCGCTTATTTCTTGCATATTTCAAATACGGATGGAATTCAGGTGAGGAAGGTGATTGTGGCGAGGTAGAGGAGGGAGAGGAAGAGGGAGAGGGAGAGGGAGAGGGAGAGGATGAGGATGAGGATGAGGATGAGGATGAGGGAAGCCTCTTGCTCATCCTCTCCCTCTTCCTGCATAAACGAACAATCAAATTTAAAGGTTCAAGGTGATAATAAAACGAGTTAGTTCATTTGCTCCATTATCCATTTCATCAAATAGTTCTCGTCTACTATGGACCATGAATGGCAATTCCGGTTTCCTTCTGTGTCAAAACCTTTACCGGATGTGGTGATCAGAGTGACTTTATCGGAGCCCATATGTTTCAAGGTACGTACAAAGGCTGCGATGTCGTATGAATTGAAATCATAATAGACGGAGCCCCGTTCATTCAGCCACCAGTCGATGTCCGGTTCATGAAACAAGACAATGGGAAGGTCTTTCAGAAATCGGGCATTGCTTTGCTCCGGTTGAGTGTGCGAGAAAACGGAAGCCTCCAGGTATTGTTGAGGAAATTCCTCCGGAGAGCCTTTAAATTTTTCAGCAAATACTTTCGGCATATGTTCCGCTTCCCACAACATGCCTGCTTTAAAGTAGGCTTTATGATGTTTTACGGAATTATAAAAACGGGCCAGATCCAACGGAGAGTCAACGGCAAAAACACCCTGCAACCGAATGCCGGTTTTGGATTTGCCTTGTTCGCAGAATTGAGCATAACGCAAAGCCTTTGTTCCGCTTGCTGAAATTCCTCCCATGATAATTTTAGATCTTGGGATATGATATTTTATAATGACCTCCTCAACAATTTCATCCAGCAGTCTCATTTCCGGTTCGGCATAATACATTTCCGGGAAGAATTTTGAGGTGACAGTGTATAGTGTCATCAAACCGGAATCAGCGGCCATTTTATACAATTTTGAACGGGAAGGTTTCTTGAAATCCGGTAATGCGCTGTAATCCCGTATGATCAAACCCTTAATTTCCTTGTGTGACGGAAATACCATCAGGTAACAATTCACGGCAGAATCAGATGGGTTGCGATAAACGTATTCATAACGCTGACCGTAAGCAGGAATAACAAGAATGAACAGAATGTAATGGAGGTATATTTTCATCTTATAGTTGATTAATCGGAAGATGTCCAATGGCGTTCATTTGTGTATCCAGCGTAATAAACGAATTGTAAGCAACCTCCAGTATATTCCCTTCCGGATCAGAGAAGTAGAAAAAGAGTCCGCCAAATGGCGGTTCCGTGGGTTCTTTTAAAATGATAACCTTGTTTTTTAACATTTCGTACAAATCGATCACTTCCTCTTTTGTGGAAACATTGTACCCAATAGTAACGCAGCGAAATCCATTTCCTTTCGGGTCAACGCCTATAAAATCTGCCAGCATTTCTTTATTACAAATACTCAGCAACAATCCATTGAGTTTAAAAAATACAATATCTTTATTGGAAGCGATGGGATGCCAACCCAGCACATTTTCATAAAATTCGCGCAAAGCAGGTTGGTTTTGGGCGCCAATGGTCAATACACTGATACGTGGTTCCATAAGTTTATCTGGTTTATTGTATTTTACCTTTTCGCTATCAATACGTTGTTGGTTACTTCAACGCGTTCCAGCACTTTAACATTCATACCATCCTGCCTGAAAGATTCCTGAATCAGGGCAAATGTTTCAGGCGACATAGAGTTGCGCATGGTATTGAACAAAACATGCCCATGCGCCGTTAGGTGTGTTATGAGCTGATGGATAAAAGAAGGTTTTGTGAAAACATCAGGCACGGTATCTCCAATGAAAATATCCACTATAATCAAATCATACTTTTCAGTTGTTTCCGTTATGAATATTGCTGCATCGGCTTCTTTCAGTTTTATCTCTGCATATTGCCCGATCTGAAAATCTACTTCTGCTATTTTTAACATGGCAGAATCTATATCAACTGCTGTAATTTCAGCCTGGCATGCAAGTTCGTTCCGTAAGGTTTTAATTACTGAACCACCGCCCAATCCCAACAGGAGTATGTTTTTGAATTGACTAAGATCTCCCATTTCTTTAAGGCCACGGCGCAAAACTTTCTGAAGCGAGCCATAGGAATAATTGCTGACTGTACTGTCAAGAGTCAGTTTGCCATTGGTCAGATTTACTTCCAGCAAACCGTTGATATGCGATTGATATTTTTTCAGTCGTATAGGAATGATATAACTCAATAAGCGCTTCATGGTTCGCCTTATATTTCAGGATATAGTTTTAAATAAAGTTCATCCGGTTTATTCAATCAAAGATATAGTCAATTCCTGTGCACCACTTTTCCAGATTTGATTTCCCAATTCCAGAAGTTTATGTTTATCGCTCTCCAAAACTTTTGCAAAAATATTGCAGGCATCCAGCCCTTTTCCTTCGCCGTAATACATACCGAAACAATTGATGGTTTTGCTCCGTGCCGGTTTGGATGGACCAAGCACCACTTCTCCGGGTTCGGTAAAAACGGAAGCGTTTTCCTGTATGATGTCTAAGGGTGGAAGGTTATCGATCCAGACTTCCTGTCCCGATACGCGTGCATGATAAAAAGTACGGGTTAAAGGTAAGATAGCGGCAAACGCTTTAGATGAAACAGGAGCTTCTTCCAAATAAAAAGCAAAATGTATTTCGTGTTGATCCTTTGTTGTAATTTTAAATCCTTTCATAAATGAAATCAGGGTTGAATGAAGAAAATGGTTAAGGTTTGTTGATACACATAAACAGGTAATCTCCTTTATCATTTTTATAATGGGACATGATTTCCTGAATTTTTCCTGTCTGAATATCTGTTTTCAATTGTTCCAATCCATGTTTCACCTCAGGTGCATGAGCGAGATTAGCAAAAGAGGATATGCCGTTACGTACGATTTCGTTGAAATAAATTTCAGGCTGTTCTTTACCTATATACATAAATTGATCCTGCAGATTTGCCTCAATAAAATACTTCACCTGTTGATCAAGTGTCAGGCTGGTACCGGATAATGCTTCCTGAATGGCATCAACTTCAGGCATTTGTTCGATCGATTTTTGCAGCATATCCGGGAAATAATGGTTCAACCAATACCCTTTCATTTGTTCGGGAGTTGATGTGAAAAGAACAATTTTTCCTTTCGGTTTCAATACGCGGCCGAGTTCGCCGAATCCTCGTTTCAGGTCGCTCCAATGATGTATGGTTAGTGTTCCGATGATTCCATCAAATGTTTGATCCGGAAACGGTATAGCTTCCGCTGTTCCTTTTTTCCAATCTATCTGTGGGTGTTTTTTGCGGGCAATCTCCAGCATTGAATCAGAAGGATCAACCCCACAAATTGCAATTCCTGCTTGGTAAAGAGCACTTGTATAATTTCCGGTACCGCAACCAATGTCGAGGTAATTACCTTCTTGTTCAGCATCCAGCAACCGGATCAATTCACCGGCAATATATGGATCAGCTTTACGTGTAGTATTATAACCCGTTCCAATGCGGTCGTATAAAATTTCTTCTGCCATTGCTAAATGATCATGCCGTAGTACAATAAATCCACCATTTCTCCTTTGGTTGTTTTATAATCCCTTCGGATTGTTCCTTCCAGTTCAAAACCGCATTTCTCGGCCAGGGTTCTGGCAGAAGTATTGGTTTCATGCGTACGCAAAAAGAGTTTTTTAAATCCCAGGTCTTTTGATAGGAATTCGATAACCAACTCCAGAGCCTGCCTGGAGACACCCTTACCGGCATACCGGCGATCAATGAAGCAACCCAATTCGGCTTTGGGGATATTCCAGTCAATGTTTTTTACATCTATAAAACCAATCAGTTCATGCGATCCGGTATCGTGAATCACAAATGGATAATATTTGCGTTCAGTGTGTCGCGATAAATTATCAAGAATAAAATTACGGGTATCCTCTTCGGTTTTGGTTTTAGCAACGGTACCTGCAAAAAAATCTTCCAGTCTGGCCGAATTGTTTTTTACCAGTCCATGGAAAGGAATGCTGTCGCTTTCTTCTATGATGCGTAGCTTGTAGGAACCAAAATTCATATCATTTGAAAGTATTAAATTACCTGTAATAATGTTTGTGGTATCATACAGAAAACAAAGTTTACTGAATAAGTTGATTGATCAAATGTACTAAAAAACTATAGTGTGAGAAAGCTGCATAACACTTTCATTCCGGCTTAAGAATAAGGTAAATTAAGCTCCCGATACAAAAGTGTGATAAGAATCAGATCGTTATAAAGAAATAGAATTCACAACAATACAGGTGATTACTTTCGACCAATCTTCTCCTTATTTTTTAATGTTAAAGAATAAATCAATATTAAAATACACCTTTTCGATGCCGTAATTGTTTTCAGCCACTGTAATTACATCATAGAATTTTTTGTCTTTGCTTTTTAATGCCTGACCTTTGGATTGCAATTCCAGCGCATTCACAATGGTGTATTCATCTTCAATTTTGGTAACTACATAAGCCGATTCTTCGGACCGGCCATCACCGGAATATAAAATAGTACGGATCAATTTATCATATTTATAAAACCATTGTGCCGCTTGTTTCTGGTCACCGGTCTTTTCATACGCTACACCGGTAACATAGATATGATCAATATTGAATGGAAAGTCTTTTAAAATATCTTCTGTATATCCGATCACACGTTTAAAATCCAGCGCTTCCATGTTTTTGTTCATGTAATCATTCAAAGCATCAACAGAATCGTGATGGACGTTTGGTTTGTAATGGGATTGAAATGGTTGTCCGTAATACAGAATGATATAATCGCTCAAGGTTAAAGTGGTATCATTCTTTTGGTAACGCTTAAGCAATTTGTCGTATGCATTAGCAGTGGCTTCTTTTTTAATTTCTTGCATATCGAATGGAAACGATTGTGCAAACGAAGACATTGTAAATAGGAGCAAGGCGTAAATCAGGAAAACTTTTTTCATAAGGATGTTCATTTACTGCAGAAAAGGCAAAAGCAAATTAACGAAAATTGAAAAGTATTGGTATGAGGTAGGGTTAAACCTTCGGACCCTTGGGTTGCAACGGCCTTATTTCCAGATTCACGGTATGAAAATTATCCGGCATTTGTAAGGCCTGAATGATGGTTAAGGCTACTTCGTCCGGCATCAGCATATAATCGTGTGGTTGTACCGATGGGCTGTTTCGGAAAAAATCAGTTTTTACCGATCCGGGATAGACACAGGTCACCTTGATGCGAAAATCGCGCACTTCACGAAACAAAGATTCGCTGATTCCTTTTACGGCCCATTTGCTCCCGCAATACCCTGAAACCTGTGGCATCCCTTCGAGTGCCGCTGTAGATGAAATATTGACGATATGTCCGTATTGCTGTTTTTTCATTCCGGGTAAAGCCATTTTGCAACAATAGAAAATGCCATTCACATTGGTTTCATACATTTCATGCCATTGTTCCAACGGCATTTCTTCCAGAAAACCGAAGTAGCCCAGGCCTGCATTGTTTACTAAAATATCGATAGCCGCGTGTTTTTGCAAAATGGATCCGAAGGCCTGTTGTACCATTTCCCAGTTGCGTACATCACAGGGAATAAAAGTAAAGGATGGATGCTGTATATCATTGTTGTTTCTGCCCAATCCGTAAACCTGCACCCCATGTCCGAGCAATTGCTTGCACACACTGTACCCGATACCTTTGCTGATGCCGGTTACAACAGCTGTTTTGTTCTGTAAAAGCATTGAATGAAAAAGTTTGAAACGAAGATAGGAGAAATTGCCATGTTGATTATAGACAGGCACGATTTATCAACTGCCGGCAACAACATGGAAGCTCTCAAAAGAGTCTTAAAATCGGATAAATCGTTCCTGTTTAATTTACAACCCAGGTTTCGCGACCTGCAATGAGTTTGTCGAGATCGCCGGGACCGAAATTGGTTTTGGCGTCTTCGATCTGTGCATTGAACAAATCATCGTACGTGCGTTTTTTTGGATTGATATAAAACACGCCAAACGGACGCGGGAAATGATTTTCGTGCGAAGGATCATCGTAGAATCGCGATAAGATGGTTGCCTTTACCAAATCCAGTTCATCGTGAATCCAAAGATCGTTAGCCGAAACATCGGCTACATTTACGATCGTAGGTTTAAAGCCATCGAGGCAAATTCCTTTTTCACCGTTATCTCCAAAGATCAACGGTTTGCCATGTTCCATCATCAGGGTTTCCTGTTTTTTGGAACCTTTTTCGGTGTATACTTCAAATGCACCGTCGTTAAACACGTTGCAATTCTGATAAATCTCAATGAGTGAAGTTCCACGGTGATCATATCCGCGACGGATCACGGTTTGCATATGCTTGGGGTCGCGATCCATAGAACGGGCTACAAAGGTTGCATCGGCACCGAGGCAAAGAGCAATCGGGTTAAAGGGATAATCCACACTACCCATTGGTGTTGATTTGGTCACCTTACCTTGTTCGGAAGTGGGCGAATATTGTCCTTTCGTCAGGCCATAGATTTGATTGTTGAACAACAAAACATTCACATCCGGATTACGGCGCAGCAGGTGAATAAAGTGATTTCCACCGATCGACATAGAGTCGCCATCGCCGGTAATGACCCATACCGATAAATCAGGACGGGTTGCTTTTAATCCAGTTGCTATTGCAGTTGCACGCCCGTGAATGGAGTGCATTCCAAAAGTCTCCATATAATACGGGAAACGTGAAGAACACCCAATTCCGGAAACGAAAACGAATTCTTCTCTGGGTCGGCCCAAATCAGGTAAAACTGTTTGTACCTGTTTGAGAATAGAATAATCGCCGCAACCCGGGCACCAACGTACTTCCTGGTCGGAGGCAAAATCTTTGGAGGTTAATTTTTCTGTTATCGTTTCCATGTATTCCTTGAACCCGTTTGTTGCGGGGAACAACAAAAATACAAAATATACCCCTGAAATGCCAGCAACGTCCCGAATCCTTTTCCAGATGCAGGTATGCGGCATTTGTGTGCCATAAATGAAGCGATGGTAAGGCTTTTTTCAAAATCCTTATCTTTGACCCGATTTATGAAATACTACAACCACAAGAAAAACTTTCTGGCTATTCCTGAAGATGAGTTTTGTTCATACGAAACATCGACCTACGTCATACAATCAGCCCCATACGAATACACTTCTTCCTACCTGGCAGGATCTTATAAAGGTCCAAAAGCCATGATCAAAGCTTCGCAGTTTGTTGAATTGTACGATGAAGAATTGGATATGGAAACGTATCGCAAGGGAGGAATATGCACCGTTCAGCCCATGGATTTTACCAACAGAGTTGACGATAAGGCGGTTAAACTAATCCGTAAAAACACAGCCCAATTATTGAAGGATGGGAAATTTCCGGTAACCCTGGGTGCAGAGCATACCATTACTTACGGAACCATGCAAGCCATCGCCGAGAAATATCCGGATGTTTGCATGCTCCAGATTGATGCCCATTCAGATTTACGGGAAAGTTATAACGACAATATCTATTCGCATGCCAGTGTGATGAAAAGGGTGTATGATATGGGTGTGCCTTTAACACAGGTTGGAATACGTGCCCAATGTATCGAAGAAGCTCAACTGATCAAACAAAGCAAGGATATCCATACTTTTTACGCCCATCAGGTACGTCAAAATCCGAAATGGATGGAAGAAGCCTTAAAATCTTTGGGTAAAACCGTTTATATCAGTATTGATGCCGATGGATTTGATCCTTCGGTTGTCCCCGCTGTAGGAACTGCCGAACCCAATGGGTTGTTTTGGAACGAGACTTTGCAGTTTTTAAAACTGGTTTGTGAGAAGAAAAAAGTTGTTGGATTTGATGTGGTAGAAATAGCTCCGGCTAAGGGTTCTATCTTATCGGAATATACCATGGCCAAATTAATTTATCGTTTAATCGGTTACATAGCGAAAGGGAAAAACAAATAAGTATGACTACAGAACGCAGAATATTTTTAGACAATGCGGCAACCACTCCAATGGATAAGGAAGTAATTGCTGCAATGGTTGCTGTAATGGAAAACGATTATGGTAATCCATCGTCGACACATGCACATGGCAGAGTGGTTCGCACACTGATTGAGGAATCGAGAAGAAAAGTTGCTAAACTACTCAATTGCTCACCCGGTGAAATCTTTTTTACTTCCGGAGGAACTGAAGCAGACAATATGGCCATCCGTCAATCGGTTGAAAGCCTGGGAGTGAAACATATTATTACTTCACCCATTGAACATCATGCTGTGTTGCACACGGTTGAAGAGTTGAACAAAGAAGGAAAAGTGCAAATGCACCTGGTGAAAATAACACCCAAAGGCCATGTAGATTTTGATCATCTGGAATCTTTGTTGCAACAATACGATCATTGTCTGGTGTCGCTGATGCATGCCAACAACGAAATCGGTACGTTGCTTGATTTGGATAAAACAGGTGAATTGTGTGCAAAATACGCAGCCTTATTTCACTGCGATACTGTTCAAACCATTGGTCATTATCCGTTTGATATGAAAAAACTGCAGGTGCATTTTCTGGCCTGTGGAGCACATAAATTCAATGGACCTAAAGGAATAGGATTTATTTATATCAATGCGGCCACTAAACTGCAACCCTTTATTACGGGAGGGTCTCAGGAACGCAATATGCGGGCTGGAACCGAAAATGTATATGGAATTGTAGGACTGGCCAAAGCGTTGGAAATATGTTACCGCGATCTGGAAAAGGATCAGGCACAAATCAGTGGTGTCCGCAATTATATGAAGGAACGTTTGCAGGAAACAATACCGGGTATTGAATTCAACGGAGATGTCGACGGTCAGTCTTCTTATACCGTTTTGAGCGCATCTTTTCCGCCATCTCCCATCAACGAAATGATGTTGTTCAAACTGGATATTGCAGGTATCTCTGCTTCGGGAGGAAGTGCATGTTCATCAGGTTCAAATATAGGATCACATGTACTGACAGCGCTGGGAGTTGATCCCAATCGCGCAGCCGTTCGCTTTTCTTTCGGGCGGCAAAATACCCGTGAAGAGGTGGATTTTGCTATCGGCAAAATTCAGGAAATGTTATCTGCCAGAAAAACGGCCTGATTTTGTGGTGCTATACAAACCATAATACCAACCGCACATAAGTGCACCTATGCCTTTTACCGAATATATAACCCTGGCGCGTGTCATTCATGTGCTGGCTGTTGTATTGTGGATTGGTGGTGTGGCGATGGTTACCACTGTGCTCATACCATCGGTACGCAAATTTTCAACCAAAGAAAATCAGATCAAAACTTTTGAGCAGATTGAAGGGAAATTTGCCAAACAGGCCAAGATTTTAACACTGCTCACCGGCTTAACCGGATTTTATATGCTCTTTGCCTTGGACAGCTGGGAACGTTACCTCGATTACCGCTATTGGTGGATTCACGGTATGACACTGATTTGGTTTTTGTTTACCCTGATCCTGTTTGTACTTGAACCGCTGCTGCTTCATCGATTGTTCCGAAAATACGCGGAACAAAATCCGGAGCGGACTTTCCGTTTTATTCAGACGGCACATTGGGTTTTATTAACACTCAGTCTGATCACTATTACCGGTGCTGTTGCCGGAAGTCATGGATGGTTCATGATTCGCTGATAAGGTCTGCTTTGTTGCGCAGATGCAGGATTCTTAGCTATGTTTATAATTCGTCAGGTCAATTTTATCGGAAAATGTATCTTTGCCAAAATCTAAGCAACCTTGGACAAACAGATCAAATTCCCCGCTACCCTCGTTTTAGCTGATGGTACGGTTTATCAGGGCACCTCAATCGGTAAAATAGGAACCACTACAGGCGAAATTTGCTTCAATACCGGCATGACCGGCTATCAGGAAGTATTTACAGATCCATCCTATTACGGACAAATCCTTATCGAAACGAATGTGCATATTGGCAATTATGGCATTCATACCGATGAAACAGAATCGGGTTCGATTAAAATCGCCGGATTGGTATGCAAGCAATTCAATATTCCTTTTTCGCGCAAGCAATCGGATATGACAGTGCAGGAATATTTTGCCCTGAACAATCTGGTTGGTATTACCGATGTGGATACCCGTGAGATCGTAAGGCATGTAAGAGACAAGGGAGCCATGAATGCCATCATCTCTTCAGAAAATAAATCGGTCGAAGAATTGTTGGCAGAAGTGAAACGCATTCCTTCCATGGAAGGTTTGGAGCTTTCTTCCAAAGTATCTACCGCAAACACCTATTTCCTGGGAAATCCGGAAGCATCCAAACGAGTAGCAGTACTCGATCTGGGAGTTAAATCGAATATTCTTCGCAGTCTGGTTGAACGCGATTGCTATCTCGGTGTATTCAACGGCAAGTCTTCATTCGCCGAAATGATGAAATTTAATCCCGGAGGCTTTATGATCTCCAATGGTCCCGGCGACCCGGCAACCATGGATTATGCTGTGAACACCGTAAAAGAAATTTTAAAAAACAATGTACCGCTTTTTGGTATCTGTCTTGGGCATCAGATGCTGGCTGAAGCGCACGGAATTTCAACTTTCAAAATGCACAACGGTCATCGGGGTTTAAATCACCCTGTTAAGAATATCATCAAGGGACATTGTGAAATTACATCGCAAAATCATGGTTTTGCAGTAAAGGCAGAAGACGTGATGAAAAACAAAGACATCGAAATAACCCATATCAACTTAAACGACAATACAATCGAAGGAATACGCGTCAAAGGTAAGAAGGCATTCTCCGTTCAGTACCATCCTGAAGCAGCCCCGGGCCCGCACGACAGCCGGTATTTGTTTGATGAATATGTAGATATGGTTATTGGTTAGTAGTTAATAGTTATTGGTAAGGGAGATTCGATTGAATTGGAGTTAATGGTAGGTAAGAACTTTAAGGTAACTATCAAATTAATCGATTTTGTTTAAAGTTATTTGATTTAGGAATATAAGGTATTTTCATTAAGATTTTTTGAGGTATTTGCTTTGAAAACATGATAAGCAATACTTTAACAGACAGTGTTCTTTGCATGTAAGATTTTAAACTGTATAATCCAATGCCTATGGATCAGGATACAAATCTAAAGATTCAATCGTTTGAAGATTTGGATGTATGGAAAGCTAATCAAGTTGCCAAGCGATTTGTTAAGACATTATCGTGGAACTTTCCAATGCATGAAACATTTGCATTGAAATCTCAAATAATCCGTGCTTCCAGATCAGTTACAGCAAATATCGCCGAAGGATATGGTAGGTTTCATTATCAGGAGAATATCCAATTTTGCCGTCAAGCCAGAGGTTCATTATTTGAAGTTTTGGATCATATTATCGAAGCTTATGACTGTGAATATATCTCATTAGATGAGTTGAATGAATTCAGGCAAATGCATCAAAAATGCTTACTGTTATTGAATGGATATATTGCCTATTTAAAGCGTAAGAAAGAAGGTTCAACTAAAGTGTAAGTAGAATTAATCATATCAATAGCTAATAACTATTAACTAATAACCAATAACCAATAACCAATAACGATTAACCAATAACGATTAACTAATAACGATTAACTAATAACTAATAACGATTAACTAATAACTAATAACGATTAACTAATAACGATTAACTAATAACGATTAACTAATAACGATTAACTAATAACGATTAACCACCCACCCATGAGTTCCATCATCAACATTCACGCCAGACAAATCCTCGATTCGCGAGGCAATCCTACTGTTGAAGTAGAAGTAGTAACCGAAGCCGGGGCCATGGGCCGCGCGGCTGTTCCGTCCGGGGCATCAACCGGAGCGCACGAAGCTGTAGAGTTGCGCGACGGAGATAAAAAAGTATTTATGGGCAAAGGCGTTTTGAAAGCCGTTGAACATATCAACGACGATATATACGATAAGCTCATTGGTACAGATGTATTCGAGCAAAACGATATCGATCGTCAAATGCTGAAACTGGATGGAACCGATAACAAAGCAAAGTTGGGTGCAAATGCAATTCTGGCGGTTTCATTGGCTTGTGCCAAAGCGGCTGCCATTGAATGCAATATGCCGCTATACAGGTACGTAGGCGGAGTGAATGCCAATACTTTACCTATTCCGTTGATGAATATTTTGAACGGAGGGGCACATGCTGACAATTCCATCGACTTCCAGGAGTTCATGATTATGCCGGTAAAAGCAGATTCGTTTAGCGATGCGCTGCGCATGGGTACGGAAGTATTTCATCATCTGAAGAATGTATTGAAGAAGAATGGATACTCAACCAATGTGGGCGATGAAGGAGGATTTGCACCGAATATCAAATCCAACGAAGAGGCTATAGAAACCGTGCTGAAAGCCATTGAAGAAGCCGGGTATAAACCAGGTAAAGATATTTATATCGCTATGGATGCCGCCACTACAGAGTTTTACGATGAGAAAACCGGAATGTACACATTTAAGAAATCGGATAAACGCGAAATGGATTCTGCCGGAATGGTAGACTACTGGAAGCAATGGGTGAACAAATACCCAATCCTGTCGATTGAAGACGGTATGGCCGAAGACGATTGGAATGGATGGGCTGAACTTACAAAAACGATTGGCAACAAAGTACAATTGGTAGGCGATGATTTGTTTGTAACCAACAGCAAACGCCTTCAGAAAGGGATCAATGAAGGAGTGGCCAATTCCATTCTGGTAAAAGTAAATCAGATTGGCACACTTACTGAAACCATCGACGCAGTGAATCTGGCAACACGCAATGCCTATACCAATATCATGAGTCATCGTTCCGGTGAAACCGAAGATACAACCATTGCCGATCTGGCCGTTGCATTAAACTCCGGACAGATTAAAACAGGATCAGCAAGCCGCACCGACCGGATCGCCAAATACAACCAATTGTTACGCATCGAAGAGGAATTGGGAAAGAATGCCTATTTCCCGGGTAAGGATTTTAAATTCATTCAATAATTGAATTAATTTTTTCGGGATTCCCTGAAGTATGTGTTTTTGTTGCACTGCACAAAACCTGCTTCAGGGATTTTCCTTTTATGTGATCAGGTAATCCACAATGGTGATAAAATCATCATGTGGGCAATAGGGATCAATACCTAAATTTGAGCTATGACCTTCGATTGGAAAAAATGGGCTACCAATAAATACCTGATTGCCTCATTGGCTTTCATCGCGCTTTTGTTGTTTTCCGATAAGAACAATGTGCTTGATCAGTACAAATTGCATGTGCAGTACAATAAGGTAAAGGCCGAACATGCCTATTATCACCATCAGATTGAAGAAGCTCGCCGGCATTACAACGAGTTATTCAGCAACCAGCAAAACCTCGAGAAATTTGCACGTGAGAAATATCTGATGAAGCGGGATGATGAGGATGTTTTTGTAATAGTTGAACCGGCCGGGAAAACAAACAGCGATGTAGGCGAGGAGCCAGCCAACTAATCATAAAGAACATGCTTCTTCAATTAATCCGAACATATTATTTTGATTAATATGTATCAAAAGGATAGAATGCATCTTCCCAATGCTCTATTTCAAATGAGCCGGCTTTCATCACCATGATTATATCGAACCGGGCCGGAAGTGCCAGCTCGTTGCTCTCCATATAGTATTCAGCGGCCACACGGATATTCCGTTGCTTGTTTCGACCCACCACTTTTTCAGGAACAGCCTTATCATCGTCGGAACGGGTTTTTACTTCAACGAAAATGATTTCATCTTTCAGGCGCGCAACAATATCCAGCTCCATGCGACCATAACGGAAATTGCGAACCAGAATCTGATAACCGTTGCGCAGCAGGTAGGCTGCAGCCAGGTCTTCACCAACCTGGCCAAAGGTGCGGTTATGCGAATTTGCAGTCATAGGCTAAACTATAAAAGAGAGAGGTTTATTTTTTCAACAGATCACGAATTTCTGTGAGCAATTGTATTTCCTGACTTATTTCAGCAGGAATTTCCGGATTTGATTTGGCTTCTTCTTTTTCCATACTGGCCTTCATACGGTTAATGCCTTTTACCATAAGAAAAATGGCAAAAGCCACAATCGTGAAATCAAAAACAGTTTGAATGAAATTTCCGTAATTAATTGTTACAGGACTCATCCCATCCATTATTCCGCCAATGGTAAACTTAAGGTCAGTAAATTTTACACCTCCTATTACAAATCCCAGAGGAGGCATAATCATATCCTGCACCGACGATGACACTATTTTCTGAAAAGCCCCACCAATGATGATACCAACAGCGAGATCAATCACATTGCCACGCATGGCAAAGGTTTTAAATTCTTTTACAAGTCCCATGGTATTACAGATTTAGGATGTCAATTTAGGGAATTCGGATGAAGTTGTTTATCGCATTTTTAGATATGCTATGATTTTACGACTTTCGTTTATTATGCATGCACGTATTTTAGCCTTCTTTGTTCTGTTTGGTTTCGGCACCGTTTATGCCCAAGCTCCGCGAACATATACCTCCTCCGAGTTGATTTTGCAATTGAAAAAAGTGCAGACCGTTGGTTCGGTATTGTATGTTGCGGCACATCCCGACGATGAAAATGCACGGTTAATCGCCTGTCTGGTAAATGAGTATGGTCTGAGAACCGGTTACCTGAGTCTTACGCGGGGTGATGGTGGTCAGAACCTGATCGGTCCTGAACAGGGAGTAGAACTGGGAGTTATTCGTACACAAGAGTTGTTGGCAGCCCGGCGCATCGATGGTGGTGAACAATATTTTACACGAGCTTACGATTTCGGTTACAGCAAAACTGCTCAGGAAACTATGCAAAAATGGAATCGTGATTCGATTCTGGGAGATATGGTATGGGTGATTCGGAATTTTCGTCCCGATATCATCATCAGCCGGTTTGCAGCTGATGGCAGTGGTGGACATGGACATCATACAGCTTCTGCGATGCTGGCGGAGGAAGCATTTGAGGCTGCCGCAGACTCCAACCGTTACAAAGAACAATTAAAATTTGTTAAAGTATGGCAGGCGAGGCGATTGTTCTGGAATGTGAGTTCAAGGTTTTCCAATCCCAATGCAGATATGAGTCCATATATCAAACTGGATGTAGGCGGATACAATCCTTTGCTTGGAAAAAGTTATGGTGAAATTGCTGCTGAAAGTCGCAGTATGCATAAAAGTCAAGGGTTTGGCAGTGCCCGTCAGCGGGGCGAGAATTTCGAATACTTTAAACCGGTTAAAGGAGATACCATCGGATTGAAAAGCATCTTCGACGGTATAGATTTTACCTGGAAACGGATTCCTGATTCCAAAGAAACCGGTGATCGGTTAGAAAATATTCGCCGGCAATTTAATGCTGAAGCACCACAGTCAAGCGTTGAATCCTTGTCTGATGTTTGGCGTGATCTGGAAAACAAAAATAATTCATTAACCCGTTATCACCGTGATCTGCTGGAAGCTTTAATTGCTCAATGCAGCGGATATTACCTCGAAGGAATTGCAACTACACCGCAAGTTGCACAGGATGACAGCTTGCGTGTATTCGTTCATTCATTGTACCGTAATCGTCCTGACATAAAATCAGCAGGAACAATACGACGAGATACTGCAGTGATTTTTACAGAAGCATTAACTGAACATTATTGGTTAAACAAACCCCTGAAAGACAATCGTTATGAAGTTGCAAATATGCAGCTGTTAACACGCTCACAGGAAAACACGTATACCAATACCCTGGTAGGATTTCATTATTTCAAACCAATAAACAATACGCATCTGCTGAAGTATGGAATCCAATACAAATGGACCGATCCCGAGAAGGGAGAGTTATATCGACCGCTTGTAATCACTCCACCCGTGATGATCAATCTTGCGGAAAAGGCATTGGTTTTTGCCGATTCTAAAATGCGTGAAGTAAATGTGGTATTGAAAGCCGGGAAAGATTCGGTTAGCGGTATGCTGAAAATCGATTTACCCAAAGGTTGGTTTATTGAAAGCAAAGGAAGTAATTTTAAAGGTAAATTGAAAAACCCGACAGAGTTTGGAATCACTTTTTCAATGCAAAAAAGGGGAGAAGAATCAATCATCGTACTCCAGATCACTCCTCCGGCACATGCATCCTTTGCGATGCTGAAAGTAAGGGCAGAGATTGGCGAGCGCGTATTTACAAAAGGTATTGCGGAAATAAAGTATGATCATATTCCGGTACAAACATTGTTTCCGGAAGCGGAAGCGAAACTTGTTCGCATAGACCTGATACGAAAAATCAAACGCATTGGCTATATTCCGGGAGCAGGAGATCAGATTCAAACTTGTTTGGCGCAATTGGGATATGAAGTGGTTACTCTAACCAACGAGATGTTGAGGCACGATGATCTTTCAAAATATCAGGCGATCGTAACCGGAGTTCGGGCATACAATACCAATGATAAAATGCTTGAGTTCAAGAAAAAATTGATGGATTTTGTCAACCGGGGTGGCAACCTGATTGTTCAATACAATACCAATAGTTTTGCCGGACCTTTTCGTTCCGATATCGGGCCGTATAAATTTAAGATTACACGCGAACGTGTTACCGACGAGCAAGCAGAAGTAAGATTTGATTTGCCTGAACACGCTGTGTTGAATTACCCGAACAAACTGGTTCCTGCTGATTTTGAAAGTTGGATTCAGGAACGCAGTATTTATCATGCAGGTGATTGGGACACCCATTTTGTGGCTCCTTTGAGCATGCATGATCCCGGTGAGAAAAGCACGAATGGAGCTTTAATTATAGCACCTTATGGCAAAGGAAATTTTATGTATACAGGAATTGTTTTCTTCCGTCAGTTACCGGCCGGTATTCCGGGTGCATACCGGTTGCTGGTGAACTTAATTGAGATGAAACGATGATACGGCAACTTCGGTTGAGATAAGAAATGGATATGAATTTTACCGTTGCTTTTTGAAGCGAATGGAATTTATTTCTTCAGTCTGGCAATTCTTCTTACCAGCCACGGGCCTTTATAAATAAATCCGGTATACAATTGTACCAGCGAAGCACCCGCTTTGAGTTTAGCTTCTGCTCTGACAACAGAATCTATTCCTCCTACACCTATCATGGGAATTTTGCATTGGCACTTATCCTGGATATAGGTGAGTACTTCGGTTGAATGATCGAATAGAATTTTACCGCTTAATCCACCCGCTCCAGCTTCTTTTACGCGTTTATAAGGGGTTTTCAATTTCTCTCTGGATAAGGTAGTATTGGTAGCTACAATGCCATCGATGCCGGTTTCGGTCACAATTTCAATAACATCATCCAGTTGGCTGGAAGTAAGATCTGGCGCTATTTTTAAAAGAATGGGTTTAGACGGTTTCTGTTGATCCCGGAATGATTTACGCAATTCCATTAAAGCAGAGAGTATTTTTTTCAGAGGATCTTTTTCCTGCAAATCGCGAAGGCCGGGGGTGTTGGGTGAACTCACATTCACCACAAAATAATCAACCCCATCATACAATTTGGTAAAGCAGATTTCGTAATCGCGTTGGGCATCTTCGTTCGGTGTCTGTTTATTTTTACCAATATTTCCTCCGATGATCAGTTCTTTCGGACGGTTTTTTAAACGTTGGGCAACCACATCAGCGCCCACATTGTTAAAACCCATCCGGTTTATCAATGCCTCGTCTTTGGGTAACCGGAACAAGCGCGGCAGATCATTTCCGGGCTGAGGAAGTGGTGTTACGGTTCCAATTTCAACACAACCAAAACCAAGCGCTTTAAACTCTTCGAGGTATTGGGCATTTTTATCGAATCCGGCAGCGAGACCAACGCAGTTAGGAAATTCTATTCCCAAAAAAGTAACCGGCGCTTTAATCCTGAATAAACCATACATACAAGGCTTCATCAAAGGAATTTTCAGGAAATAATGCAGTATATTTAACGTGAAGTAATGGGCTTTCTCAGGCGACATTAAAAAGAGGAAACGTAGGAGAATCCGGTACAGCATATGGCTTCAAAAATGGATTAAAAGGGCTGATTTACCAAATGAGTTAACTTTTAGTATGTTTATTGATTTGAAATTCAGTACCTGAGTTGTTTAGAAGAGATTTAAATTAACATGAGATTAATCAGTGATAGGATAACCCCTTCCGATTTATAAATTTGCGCACATTTCAATCTAATAGAAGGGTACTTTATGAATTGGTTTACTAAAATGCTCACCTCGTCCATAGGCCAGAAAATTCTCATGGCTGTTACCGGACTTTTCCTCATTACTTTTTTACTGGTCCATTGCTTTATCAATGCGTTGATCTTTTTCAACGATGGAGGCGAGACCTTTAATATGGGGGCAGAGATCATGGCCAGCAACTGGCTTATACGCGCAATGGAAATTGTGTTGTTTATTGGTCTGTTGCTGCATATTGTAAAAGGGCTTTCGTTGTTGCGGCAAAACAATTCGGCACGACCCATTAAATACGAATATTCAAACGCCAAAGAAAACAGCAAATGGTATTCACGCTCTATGGGGTTGTTGGGTACTTTGCTGCTCATGTTCCTGATCATTCACCTGAAACATTTCTGGATTGTGAGCCGGTTTACCGATCATATTACCAGCGGTGAAGAAACGCTCTTTGAAGAAATGGTTGAGGTTTTTGAAAATCCAATGGTGGTCTTGATTTATGTGCTGGCCATGGTTTCATTGGCATATCACCTGTTGCATGGTTTTAAATCGGCGTTTCAATCCCTTGGGTTGAATCATCCGCGGTACAATGCATTTATTCATACAATTGGAGTAGCCTATTCCATCCTTATTCCGTTCATTTTTGCCTTAATGCCTTTGGCTATGCATTTTGGTTTCATTAAATAATTCAACACGTTCTATGTCAACTCTTGATTCTAAAATTCCAGAAGGCAGTATTGAACAAAAGTGGACGAAATATCGTTCAACTGTTCCATTGGTTAATCCTGCAAATAAGCGCAGTCTTGAAATTATCATTGTGGGTTCAGGACTGGCTGGTGCTTCTGCAGCAGCGTCGCTGGCCGAACTCGGGTATAAGGTAAAAGTATTTTGTTTTCAGGATTCAGCCCGGCGGGCACATAGTATAGCTGCCCAGGGAGGGATCAATGCCGCGAAGAATTATCAAAACGACGGCGATTCAACGTATCGTCTCTTTTACGATACCATTAAAGGTGGAGATTACCGTGCCCGTGAAGGGAATGTTTACAGATTGGCAGAAGTGAGTGCAGCAATAATCGATCAGTGTGTTGCCCAGGGAGTGCCGTTTGCACGCGAATACGGAGGCATGCTGAGCAACCGTTCATTTGGCGGAACACAAGTTCAACGCACCTTTTATGCAGCCGGACAAACCGGGCAACAATTGTTGTTGGGAGCATACTCAGCCCTGCAACGTCAGGTAGGTATGGGAACCGTAGAAATGTTTGCCCGTCATGAAATGCTCGACATTGTAAACATTGATGGAAAGTGCCGTGGAATTATTGCACGCGACTTGGTAACAGGTAAGCTGGAACGCCATTTCGGACATGCAGTATTGTTATGTTCAGGAGGATATGGTAATGTATTTTACCTGTCGACCAATGCTATGGGTTCCAATGTTACTGCTGCCTGGAAAGCACATAAGAAAGGAGCCTTTTTTGGAAATCCTTGTTATACTCAGATTCATCCGACATGCATTCCTGTTTCAGGAGATCATCAGTCGAAATTGACCTTAATGAGCGAATCGCTCCGCAACGATGGAAGGATATGGGTTCCTAAAAAGAAGGAAGACGCCGAAGCCATCCGAACCGGTAAATTAAGTCCGAACGACCTCAAAGAAGAAGACCGTGATTATTACCTGGAACGTCGTTATCCGGCATTTGGAAACCTGGTACCACGTGATGTGGCCAGTCGTGCTGCCAAAGAACGTTGCGATGCCGGATTTGGTGTGAACCAGACAGGAGAAGCCGTATACCTTGATTTCGCTTTCAACATGAAATACAAGTACGGAAAAATGGAGGCTACCAAAAAGAGCATTCACAATCCGTCTGAACAGCAATTATACGATTTGGGTAAGGCAGTAATTGAAGAAAAATACGGCAACCTGTTTGATATGTACAAGCAAATTACCGGTGTTGATCCGTACCTGAATCCGATGATGATTTACCCGGCTGTACATTATACCATGGGTGGTTTATGGGTGGATTATAACCTGATGACCAACGTACCCGGATTGTACGCATTGGGTGAGGCCAATTTTTCTGATCATGGAGCCAATCGTTTGGGAGCTTCTGCATTAATGCAGGGTCTGGCCGATGGTTATTTTGTAATTCCGTATACCATTGGTGCATATCTTTCGAATGAAATACGCACCAAAGCAATTTCTACAGATCACGAGGCATTTATCGATGCTGAGAATCAAGTGAACGACCAATTGCAAAAATTGCTCAATATAAAAGGTACGCGTTCGGTGGATCATTTCCACAAACGTTTGGGTAAAATCATGTGGGATAAATGCGGTATGGCCCGGAATGCTGAAGGCTTGAAGTCGGCTATAACCGAAATCCGTGCATTGCGTGAAGAATTCTGGAACAATGTGCGTGTACCGGGTACTAACGATGAATTTAATCCGGAATTGGAAAAGGCATTACGGGTTGCCGATTTTCTGGAACTGGGTGAATTGATGTGCCTGGATGCCCTGAACCGGAACGAATCCTGTGGAGGACATTTTCGTGAGGAGTTTCAGACAGAAGAAGGAGAAGCCAACCGCGTCGATGAAAATTACAGTTATGTAGCAGCCTGGGAAATGGTAAGCGGCATGAATTGGAATATGCACAAGGAAGAATTGAAATTCGAAAATATCAAGATCGCAGCCCGAAGCTATAAGTAATGAAGAATGAAAAATGCATTGTCCGCAGTAGCTTTAGCGAAGGTGAACACAATTACGCAATTACAAATAACGAATAACGATTAACAATTAACCATTAACAATTAACTATACCAACCATGAGTGGAGATATGAACATAACGCTAAAGGTCTGGAGACAGAAAAACAAGGATGACCGTGGACGTTTTGAAACGTATAAAGTGGAGAAAGTATCACCCGATATGTCTTTCCTCGAAATGTTTGATGTGTTGAACGAACGTCTGATCAATGAAAACAGCGATCCCATAGCATTCGACCACGATTGTCGCGAAGGTATTTGCGGCATGTGCAGCATGTATATCAATGGACGTCCGCACGGACCACTCCGTGGAGTTACTACCTGTCAATTGCATATGCGCAGCTTTAAAGACGGGGATACCATTGTAGTTGAACCCTGGAGGGCGAAGGCCTTCCCGGTTATTAAAGATCTGGCGACGGATCGGAATGCATTTGATCGTATCATTTCTGCCGGAGGATTTATTTCCGTAAATACAGGGAATGCCCAGGATGCAAATGCACTGCCGATTGGAAAAGAAGATGCCGATATTTCTTTTGCGGCTGCAACCTGCATTGGTTGCGGAGCTTGTGTAGCAGCCTGTAAAAATGCATCGGCCATGCTGTTTGTATCGGCTAAAGTTTCTCAATTTGCGCTGCTTCCACAGGGACAACCTGAAAGAAGAAGCCGTGTAATGAATATGGTAGCTCAAATGGATAGCGAAGGATTTGGAAACTGTACCAATACCGGTGCCTGTGAAGCAGAATGTCCAAAAGGGATTTCTCTTTCGAATATTGCCCGAATGAACCGCGATTATATCTATTCAGAATTCACTTCTGTGGCTAAATAGCAAAATCATAAAGTTTGTCTAAATCCTGTTGTTTTACCGGCAACAGGATTTTTTTTGCAACTAATATGCCGTTTATATGGTCTCTTTCGTTACATTAGTCCGTGTTTTATTGACTTGATGGTAGTGAGTCTGAGGTATATTCATATTATTCGATTGTTGTTATGGGTAATTTTTATTGCCTATGGCTTTGAAGCTTCGGCCACGCATTACCGGGCCGGAGAAATCACATACAAACTTATTGATGGCCGGCGTTACGAAATTACTGCTATCACTTATACGGATCCGGATTCCAGAGCCGATGGATCTACCAGTCAGGTTGTCATAGATTGGGGAGATGGAAGCAGTAGCACGGTTCAACGCTGGAGTACAACTATCTATGCAGATAACCCATCCATCCGGCTGAATATTTATAAAGCAATTCATACGTATGCTACAGATGATACTTACGAAATAGGAATGTTTGACCGCAACCGGGTCAATGGAATTTTAAATATCAATGCAGGCAATACGGTGGATTTGGCATTCTATGTATCCAGCATTGTAAAAGTAAATTCGTCCATCGGAAATAATCAAAGTCCGGTTTTGCTGAATCCTCCGATTGACAGAGGTTGCAATGGGTTTATTTATGTACATAATCCTGCAGCATTTGATGCCGACGGAGATTCATTGGTATTTAAATTGATACCACCCAAAATTGCGCCCAAAGAAAACGCCCCTAACTATTCTCATCCTGCTGCAAGCGACAGTTTTTCACTGGACTCACGCACAGGTAGAATTTATTGGTCGAAACCGGTCATGCATGGAATTTACAATATTGCCATTGAAGTTACAGAGTATCGTATATTTATGACCAATGGAATTCGTGATGTAAAACCTGTTGGACAGGTGGTTCGCGATATGCAAATTAAAATTGAAGTCTGCGATAATTCACCACCTATATTGGATGAACAGGCATTTGCCTGTGTTAAAGTCGGCAAGCCATTGATCAGGCAGATCAGGGCTGTAGATCCCAACCCCGGTCAGATTGTTCGCATAACTCCCTTGGGCGGTCCATTTACATTTACTCAACAGGGAGCATTCATCAATCCAAATCCTGGAATTGGACAGGAAATTGCCACCACTACGTTTAACTGGACCCCCGGTTGCAATGCCATTCGTTTTGAGTCGTATCAGATTTTGTTTAAGGCCAAAGACGATTACACCATGCCATTGGTTGATTACAATGGCTTTTTTGTTAAAGTAATTGCTCCCGAGCCCCGCAATATTCAGGCAAATCAATTCGGAAACAATGCCTTTAAGTTAAGCTGGACTAAAGACACTTGCGCTCTGGCTACAAAGTATTACGTATACAGAAGAATCGACAGTTCGCATTGGAATCCCGACCCATGTGAAAGGGGAGTGCCGGCCTATACCGGGTTTTTAAAGATCGGTGAAATACAAACTGCATCAAATCCCGATGATACCGTTTTTATTGACAACAATAAAAATCAAGGTCTTTCACCCCTGATCCGCTATTGCTACAGGGTGGTATCTGTTTACCCATCCAGAAATGATCGCGGTGGTGTCATAGCCGGAATGGAGTCAGAAAGTTTTGCATCTGCTGAAGTGTGCAATACCATCATTCGCAGCAAACCAATTATTACCAAAGCTAGTATACGATATACTGATAGCCTGATGGGATCGATTCAACTGGATTGGCTTCGTCCGGATACCCTGGATACCCTTAACTACAAACCGCCATATAAATTAATTTTTAAAAGAGGTACACAGGCCAACGCGCTTACCCCTTTTGCCACAGCAACTTACCAAAGTTTTTCTGCAATACCCGATTCTTCGCTTTTGGATTCGATGCTCAATACCCGCGATAAGGTGTATTGGTATGCCATTGAATTAAAAGCATCGGTCAACGGTGAGGAATTGCTTGCCGACTGGAGTCCTTCTGCATCAACCCTAAGAACCAGAGTTTATTCAACTGACAACGCCAATTTGCTTTCCTGGTCGGCCGATGTTCCATGGCAGAATGATTCTTTTATAGTATACCGTGAAAATCTGTTTGGGAATTTTGAAGAAGTCGCACGAACCAAACTGGCTGTTTATGCAGATACCGGTCTGATCAATGGCGTTTCCTATTGTTATCGAATTGAGTCTATAGGAAAATATCCATTGTTGCCTTTACGGATAGCGAATTTCTCACAACGCATATGTGGAACACCTATCGATACCATTCCTCCTTGTCCACCTTTGCTCACAGTAATTCCTCCCTGTTCCGATTTTCAGCATTATGAAAATGTTCTTACCTGGATTCCGCAAATCGAATGTGCGGAAGATGTGGTGCGGTACCTGATTTATTTCAAACCCAATGCAGACAGCGAGTATGAGTTGATCAGCACAGTTGCCAATACCGTTCAATTGTATGTGGATATCAGAGAAATCCTGAAGAAATCCATTGCCGGTTGTTACGCTGTAATTGGTGTCGACTCTTTTGAGAACCGCAGTAGTTTTGCCAACGCAATTTGCATCGACAATTGTCCTGAATACCGGCTTCCCAATGTATTTACACCAAACGATGATCAGGTCAATGACCTGTTTATTCCTTTTCCATATCGTTTCATTGATCATATTCAGATACGGATCTTTAACCGGTGGGGCGAAGAGGTTTTTCAAACAGATAATATTGATGTACGTTGGGATGGGAAAGATTTGCAAAAGGGAATACCAGTAAACGATGGAATTTATTTTTATGTTTGCGAGGTGTACGAGAATTATCTGAATGGACTGCGAAAACGGATAATTCGGGGTACCGTTCAAATCATCAGATAGTGTTTACAGGAATCATTGAATCGCTGGGCATTGTACAGCAAACAGAACAGGCAGGAACCAACCGTAATCTATGGATCAGCGTTCCTTTTATCGACGAAATTAAAATTGATCAGAGTATTGCACATAACGGCGTATGCCTGACGGTGGTGGCGAAAAGTGATTCGGCGTATAAAGTTACTGCAATCGCCGAAACCCTGAAACTTACCAATCTGGGTGCATTAGTACCCGGCGACCGTGTTAACCTTGAACGGTGTCTGAGAGCCAACGGTCGTTTCGACGGGCATATGGTACAAGGCCATGTAGATGGCCAGGCGATATGCCGCAGAGTGGAATCAAACAACGGAAGCTGGGAATATACTTTTCATATGGATCATCCTGATTTTAATAAACTGGTTGTTCAGAAAGGTTCAATATGCATCAATGGGGTAAGTCTTACTGTTACAGCTGTTGGTGAAAATTCATTTGATGTGGCAATTATTCCTTTTACTTACGAGCATACCAATCTGAACCGCATCGGTGCTGGTGATTCCGTAAATATTGAGTTCGATATTTTAGGAAAATACATAGCACATCAGCTTGAATTGCGCATCTCCTGATGGAAGTATCGTCTTCCGGTATAGTCGAATAATACACAACTTGTTGAAATCATGCTCCTTTTGAGTTAGGGGCTTAAAGTATTTTCGTGCATTATGTACGTTGATTTACTATTTAAAGCGGGGATGGTGTTTTTTGTCCTGATGGTTCTGGTTCAGTTGGGATATATTTGGATTGTCTTTGGCAAACTGGCTTTCTATAAAGATATCTATCCGGTAAGTGCAACGGAAGAGCCGGTTTCAGTCATCATCGCTGCACGCAACGAATACGAAAATCTGAAGCATAAGCTGGTGCATGTTCTCGAGCAGGATTATCCTGTATTTGAAGTAATTGTAGTGAATGATTGTTCCTGGGACGAAAGCCAAAAGTTCCTGGAGGACATGCAGCTGCAGTATAAACACCTGAAAGTTTCGCAATTGGTTGAACAGGAGAAATACCCAACCGGAAAGAAATTCGCGTTAACGATTGGCATCAAAGCCGCCATGTATGAAAATTTATTGTTTACGGATGCAGATTGTATACCGGCCAGTAATCAATGGATCCGTCTTATGCAGCGGAGGTTTGTGCAAGGCAAAGAAATTGTACTCGGATTCGCACCTTATAATCGCAGAAAGGGATTCCTGAATGTATTTATTCGATTCGAAACACTCATGACCGCCTTTTATTATGTTGGATTCGCGGTTTTAAAAAATGCATTTATGGGCAAAGGGGGGAATATGGCTTATTACCGTCCTTTGTTTTTCAAGCATAAGGGGTTTGCAAGCCATCAGCATATTCTATCGGGCAACGACGATTTGTTTATCAATCAGGCAGCCACGGCTAATAATGTTTCCATTGAACTTTCTCCGGAGAGTTTTGTGTATACCGATGCCAAGGAGAATTATACTGCATTTAGCCGGCAAAAGTCAAGACACATGACTACCGGTAAGTACTACAAGTCAAAACATAAATGGATGTTGGGAACGTTTTATGCTTCCCTTCTTTTCTTTTATATTTCCTGGATTGGTCTTTGGGTATTGAAACCAGAATGGTGGCCGTATCTTTTAACAGGATACGGAGTTCGTTTAATATGCCAATACCTGGTGTATTATAAAGCTGCACTGCGTTTAAAATGCACGCAGGTTGTGGCTTTTCTGCCGGTTCTTGATCTGTTGTATGTATTTTATATGTATTATTTTGGTACGAAGGGCTATTTTACCCGGAAACCAAAAGTATGGTGATGCAATAGAATAACTCCTGATGCGTTAATTTTACCATTCTGCAAAGCTACATGAAGAACGGAAAATTGTTACTAAAACTCTTTGTTTCAGGTCTTATCCTGATTATACTTTCGTCATCCTGTGCGCAACGATTCTGGTTCAGGAAAAAAGTGAATCTGGAGAAAGATAGCACACAAATCGACAAGGAATACCGGATTGTTTGGTAATTATACATTCAGATTAAGTACTTTGTAAGCCATGCAGTTTCTCTATCCTTCATTTTTATTTGCCTTATTCAGTTTGTTGATTCCGGTGATTATTCACCTGTTCAATTTCAGAAAATACAAACATGTTGTTTTTAGCGATATCCGGTTTCTGCGGCAAATTGAAGAAACATCAAAATCACGTCGCCGTTTGCGCGATTGGCTTATTCTCGCCTGTCGGTTATTTGCTTTGTTTTTCCTGGTACTGGCCTTTGCGCAACCTTTTATTCCGGTATCAGAAAAAAGTGGAATGTCAACAAACAAGACAGCATTTATTTATATAGACAATTCATTTTCCATGTTGCAGGAAGGCAACAATGGCCCATTGATTGAAACAGCCAAGGAAAAGGCGCGGGGCATTGTAGAAGCATTGGGCAATGAAGGGCAATGTTGTATCGTAACCAATAAGCGAAGCAGTTTACGCTGGACAAGCAAATCCGAATCGATCCAGCGCATTGATGAAATTGCCGTTGTTCCGTTTCAGAAAGATTTGACACAGGTACAACGGGAAGTGAGAGAAGCACACGTAGGTAAGGAAAATTCAGGCAAACAGGTATATGTAGTTTCTGATTTTCAGAGTTCCGCCTTAAAAGCAAGCCGGATTATTCCGGATACAGCTTTTCAATGGAATTATCTCCTTACTCAGGGCGAGCTGGCAGCGAATCTATATATCGATTCCATTTGGATGAAGAACCCGTTGGTGCGCTCTGGCAAGCCGGTTCAATTGTTTTTCAGGATCCGCAATGAGTCCGATCAGCCTGCTCAGGATATTACCGTGACTTTGCGTATCAATGGAATGCAGAAAGGATTACGAAAAACAGATATTGGGGCAAAAGGATCTGCCGAAACGTCTATCACTTATGATGCATTGGAAGGATGGCAGCAGGGAGAGTTGTCCATTGAAGATTTTCCGCTCGTTTTCGATGATCATCTTTATTTTGTTTTAAATGCGGCCGGAGCTTCTAAGGTCTTGTGCGTAAATCAGAACAACAGAAATGAACCCCTAAAACGATTGCTGTCCGGGGATCCTGATTTTAGTTTTCAGGAGGTGAATCAACATGCGATTGATTATAGTCATATCAACGATTTTCAATTGATTGTATTGAATGAACTTTCTTCAATTTCGACCGGATTTGCTGACGAAATCAGGCGATATGCAGAACAGGGCGGTCAGGTATTGATGATTCCCCCTGTTTCAGCTAAACCCGATGAATCCGTGAATTCCTTACTTCGTCAATTACACAGTGTTACCATTGGACCCTTGCAAACAAATGAATTACGGATGGCAACCATGAATAAGTCGGATCCGTTTTTTAAAGATGTATTTCTCAAAATTCCGACACATGTAGATCCGCCTGTGGTTAAACAATGTTACACTTTACAGGTAGTTGAGGGCACAAACGGGCGGCCCCTTCTCCAACTCAATAATCAGCAACCCTTTATGTGGGTGAATGCATTGGCAAAAGGTAAAGTGTTTGTGAGTTCAGTTCCATTTCATGCCTCTTTTTCCAACTTTTTTGAACATGCTTTATTTGTGCCAACTATTCTTAAAATGGCACTCGGAAGTGGAAAGGTTATTCCATTATACCATGTGTTGGGAGAAACAAAACCGGTACCCGTATTTCTTTCAGGAACCGAAAGCAAACTCTTGCAATTAACCGGAGAAGGTTTCTCATTAGCCGGCGAACGAATGCAAAGAAACGGACAATCGTTTTTGAATATACCTGTGCAACTCGACAAACCGGGTATTTACCAGATTGCATCACTCAACGAGCCTGCGCAAATGAAAATCGCCTTTAATTATAACCGTGAAGAATCTCAGATGCAAATGGATCGGGAAGCAGATTTGGAAAAGCATGCTCATGTTCTGTTTGCTTCAACGGATGTTCAAAGCATCAAAGGCAGCATTAGGTCACAACAAAACGGGAAAGAATTGTGGCGTTGGATGCTTTTGCTGACTTTTCTGTTTTTACTTGCAGAAATGATCCTATTGCGCTGGATGAAATAAGTCCTTTTTTGGTAAGTTCTTCAGCCATTCAACGGGAATGCTTATTTTAGCACCATGAAAAAACTCATTCTGGGATTTCTTTCCACCGCATTGTTTTTGGTGTTGAGTTCTCATACCAACAAAAAAGCCGATGAAGGCATGTTCCTGTTATCGGATCTGAAGAATATAGATCTTCAAAAAATAGGATTAAAGATTGCTCCGGAAGAACTGTATAATCCAAATGGCACCAGTCTGATTGATGCCATTGTTCGCGTTGGTGGTTGCACCGGTTCCTTTGTTTCCAACGAAGGATTGATTGTAACAAATCATCATTGCGCATTTGGCTTTGTACAAGCTATCAGTTCTACCAAAAACAATTATATAAAAAATGGTTTTTTAGCTGGCAATAGAGAACAGGAAGTTCAGGCTAAAGGATTAATTTGTAAAATCACACAAAGCTACGAGGATGTTTCCAGCAAAGTTCTATCCGGGACAACAGAGATTACTGATCCCGGACAACGATTACAAAAGATTAAAGAAAACCTTAAAAAGATAACAGAATTCGAGAATGCAAATCATCCTGCATTGCAATGTGAGATATCAGAAATGTTTACAGGCCGTACCTATATTTTATTCCGGTATCAGTTATTGAAAGACGTACGGTTGGTATATGTTCCGGCGAGGAGCATAGGAGAATTCGGTGGTGAACTGGATAATTGGGTATGGCCGCGCCATTCAGGAGATTTCGCCTTTTTGCGCGCTTATGTTGCGCCGGATGGAAGTGGAGCTGAATACAGCGAAAAGAATATTCCGTTTAAGCCTAAAAAATTTTTAAAAGTGAATGCAAAAGGCGTACGCGAAAATGATTTTGTTTTTGTACTGGGATATCCGGGTCGTACGTTTCGTCATCAACCTGCAGCTTTTTATCAGTACCACGAACAATATATGCTGAAATATATCAGCGACTTGTTTGACTGGCAAATTTCAACCATGGAGGCGTTGGGAAAAAACAACGACAGCCTGCAAATCCGATATGCCGGGAAAATAAAATCGTTAGCCAATGTTACCAAAAACTACAAAGGAAAATTGCAGGGATTCCGTAGGGGCGGATTGACCGCCTCAAAGAAAAAGGATGAACAGGAATTGCAACAGTTTATTATGACCAACGAAGCATTGAAAGTGAAATATGCACATGTCATTCCGCGCATCAATGATTTATACGGCAGTATTATTGAAACTGCCAACCGCAATATGTGGTTCGGACAAATTTATTCCGTTTGTCCTTCTATCGGATTCGCCTCCACTTTAGCCACTGTTAAAAAGCAATACCTGTCATTGGATGAGAAAGACCGGGCCGAATATGTAAAGAAAACCCTTCCCAAAATCAGGGCTGCATTAAGTAAATATGAAAGCCAGTTGGATGAACCCTTTGAAACGGCCGCATTTGCCAAAATGGTCAGCGATGCACAAGTTTTTAATGCCGACAATCATATAAAATTTGCTTCCTCTATAGAGAGTGGATCCGGAAAACAAGGGGTACAGAAATATTATGCAGGGATATTGAAAAAGTCAAAACTCACTCAATTTGCGGTCATGGAGAAGATGTATGAAAAGGCTCCCGAAAAGCTATTCACGCTGAATGACCCGTTGATTGCTCTGGTTGAAACATTGAATGCCGAGGTGTCTTCAGACGATGAAATGGAACAACAACGTGAAGCAGAATTGAACCAATTGATGGCCAACTATGTGGATATGAAAAGTATCTGGAAAGCAAAGCAATTCGTACCCGACGCCAATTCAACATTGAGGTTTACTTATGGTTATATTAAAGGTTACTGGCCAAACGATGGCGATTACAATGCTCCGATTACTACTTTGAAAGGAGTAATTGAAAAGGAAGACGGAAAGGAATACGAATTAATGGAAGTTATTAAAGAACTTTATGCCCAGCGCGATTATGGCAATTACCTGCATCCGGATTTGAATGAATTGCCTGTGAATATTTTGTATAATCTGGATACAACAGGGGGCAACAGTGGGAGCCCGGTTTTGAATGCCTATGGAGAGTTGATCGGTGTGAATTTTGATCGTGCTTATACTGCAACAATAAACGACTATGCATGGAACGAAAGCTACAGCCGAAGTGTGGGTGTAGATGTCCGTTACATGCTATGGATTCTGCAGAAGGTGGCCAAAGCAGATCATATATTGATTGAAATGGGTATCTAGAAATTTATTGTAAATGAGTTCGTGTTCTGACTTTTAACATCAGCATATTCTCTGCACTTAAGAAAAAAACAGGCTGCATACCGTATAAGTATGCAGCCTGTTTTTTTTAGTTATTTATTCAATGATCAGTTTCCCGCTCAACCCAATGGAGCCGTTTGAAACGATCTGATAAGAGTAGATACCCAATGGCAAATCACTACGCTCTATTGTTGTTTTCGTGGAAGTTACCGGAGTTGTATAAACTTCTTCTCCAAGTATATTATACAGAATGAAATAACTGTTTGTAAAATCAACCGGCAGCATAAATTTCAATGTAGAAGTGGTTGTCATCGGGTTCGGGAAAAGTGTTACCGCATTTGCATCAAAATCATTGACCCGCAATCCGGAAAAGATTCTGAAATTGCTGTAATCATATTTATCGCTCTTGGTAAAAACAGGTTGAGGTGCATAACGACCACTGATAACCTTTTGGGTAAGTTGCGCCTGGCTGTTATAGGTTAATGTATTGGTGGTTTCGCTGGTTACCACCCAGGCATTATCAACTTTGTCCTCATTTTTATACTCAGTTTCGTTATCATGAATATCGTATAATTGAGATGACCGTCCCACATCGACATAATTGGGATCGATCCAGTCTTGAAAGGTAAAACCGCTCACCTTGCTATTCTCTACATTGCCTGCTTCGTATTTGTACCAAACGATATTCGTAATCCTTCCTTTTTTGATGAAGACCGAGGTTAAGGTATCCCATTCAAATTGTATCAGTTCGTTGATAACATTCTGTCCGGTATAGCCATAGATTGCTTTATAGCTATTGCGGTAAGCTCCCAAATGACTAACCCAATCCTGATTTACCTCTTCATCCAAACGATTGTTTGCACCATAGGTCGGCGTGCTTTTAAAGCCGTAGGTAAATTCCCATACTCCACCATTCATATAATAGTTTTCATTGGTGGTTTGATGACCAAAAGCGTCATAAGTACTAAACGATTTACTGGAAGAATCCCAGCTGCGTTGCATGTTGTTCCAATTGATTCCGAAACTTGAAATTTCCCTGTTGTCGCTATTGTAAGTATAAACCACTCGAGTCCGGAATGTATCCTGATTGCCGTTGGAATACGATTCATAGAGAGTAATCAATATATTACCGGCATCATCATATGTTTTTTGAGTGTTGCTCGGATATTCCCAATCTGATATACTGCTATTCCAATAAACGTGTGTTGTGTATTGCGGCAATGATTTACTATCGGCCTTGCCAAAATTCTTTTGTTGATCCGCTTTTTCAGTTTTAAAGGTTAATAAGTGGTTGATTTGGGCGCTCGCTGTAAATGAACCTAAAGTGGCAATGGCCAAAGCCAGGTGTTTGATTTTCATGGTGGTGCTTTTCAGGAAGCTACCTTTTTATACCGGTATCTAAGGTTTTATTCTCTGGATAACTACTAATGGTTGATGGTAAAGGGATTAATGATTGAAATGCAGATTTTAGCTAATAGCTTATTGTACAGAAAGTTGATGGCAGTCAACTTAAAGTCTTATTAACTCGTGGCATTGAAGCCACCTTTTTATTGTGTTCTGTATACAGAAAACAAGAGTTTTATGCCGCGTTAAAGTATTAAAAACCAATTCCTCTAAATCTTGTTCTTAACACAGGGACTAAAATTCCTATAAATCCATACATTTGCCTCGAAAAATTTAATATATGAAAGAAGTATTTATCGTTTCTATCGCACGTACTCCGGTGGGAGCATTTGGAGGTTCTTTGTCGTCATTGTCGGCCACCCAGTTGGGTGCCATTGCCATTAAAGGTGCTATACAAAAAGCCAATATTAGTCCGGATTCCATACAGGAGGTATTTATGGGAAATGTTATCTCCGCTAATCTGGGTCAGGCACCGGCTACACAAGCCATGATATATGCAGGAATTCCTGACACGGTTCCGGCAACAACGGTAAATAAAGTTTGTGCTTCGGGTTCGAAAGCCATCATCATGGGAGCGCAAAGCATCATGACCGGTGTTAACGATATCGTAATTACAGGTGGCATGGAAAGCATGAGCAATGTGCCGTATTATCTGGATAAAGCGCGCACAGGTTACCGGTTGGGAAATGGACAATTAACCGATGGTCTAATCAAGGACGGTTTGTGGGATGTATATAAAGATTTTCATATGGGTAACGCCGGCGAATTGTGTGCTGAAACGCATAAAATTACGCGTGAAGAACAAGATGAATTCTCTATTGAGTCGTATAAACGGGCACAGGCTGCCTATGCTAAAAAGGCATTTGATTCTGAAATCGTACCGGTAGAAATAGCACAGCGAGGTAAAGATCCGATTTGGGTGAAGGAAGACGAACAGTATACCAAAGGCAATTTTGAAAAAATGAAAACCCTGAAACCCGTTTTTGTAAAAGACGGAACGATTACCGCTGCCAACGCATCACCCTTAAATGATGGTGCTTCGGCTATGGTATTAATGAGTGGAGAAAAAGTGAAAGAACTTGGCTTGAAACCGATTGCACAAATCCTTGGATTTGCCGACGCGGCGCAAGCTCCCGAATGGTTTACCACCACACCAGCGATTGCTATTCCAAAGGCATTGAAAATGGCAGGTGTTGATCAGAAAGATGTCGACTTTTACGAATTAAATGAAGCATTTGCAGTAGTGGGAATTATCAACAATCGCTTGTTGGGTCTCGACGATAAAAAAGTAAATGTTTGGGGTGGAGCCATTGCACTCGGGCATGCCATAGGAAACAGCGGTTGCCGTATCGTTGGTACACTAGCCAATATATTGCATGCAGAAGGTGGTACAATAGGTGTAACAGGTATTTGCAACGGTGGAGGTGGAGCTTCTGCTATTGTCATCAAAAAAGTATAAACGCTTCGTACAGGAATTCCTATTTTCGCTGGCATGAAGACAGGCCTGTTTTTTCTTGTAACTTTATTTTCACTTGTTTGCTATGGCCAGCAACGGCCCGACTCATTAACGTACGATTCACTGCATGATGCAGAAATCCGGTTGATCGGGTTAGGTACAAACATGATTCAATCCGGAGATGAGAGTATGCGTTTGTTCAATGGCAGAAGTTTTCTGATCACCCTGAGCAGGGCTTTGCGCATAAAGAATTCCTATTTCTACCGGTTTGATTCGCTGAATTGTGCTTCCATATTGTATTCTCCGGATGATGCTTTTCGGATCATCACATGGAATGTAGTGCTCAACAACGAAACATTTCATTATTTCGGCGTAATCCAGCTCAATCCGGTTTTCATGAAAAGCATAAAGGATACATCCAATCTGCGTTCCGTCTATCCTTTGATTGACCGGTCGTCGCAAATCAGAAATCCAATGGACACAACCCTTGGCCCTGAGTTTTGGTATGGAGCCAATTACTATCAGATTATACCTGTCATGAATAAGGGGAAAAAGGCTTATACCTTGTTGGGCTGGAATGGATCAACCATGATGACAAACAAAAAAATTGTTGACTATTTATTTTTTGATCTGAATCGACCCCGATTCGGTGCACCGGTATTTGATTTAAAGGATCCGCGTTATAAACGTTTGCCTTCGCGTTTGATTTTTGAGTTCAGCAATCAGGCAACCATGACCCTTAAATACAGTGTGAAGAAAAAATTCCTCATCTACGAGAGTATGGTTCCGCCTCGTCCGCAGGATTATGGTCACCCGGAAACCTATTTACCCGATGGTTCATTTGACTACCTGATTTATAAAAAAGGGATCTGGGAGAAACAATCCGGTGCATTACGCGATTTTGACCTTGAATAGGATGGCCATTGCATTTGACAAAATAGAGGCTGTAATCTTTGATATGGACGGTCTGCTGGTTGATTCGGAACCATATTGGAAAATTGCCGAGAAGGAAGTTTTTGGTGAGTTGGGTCTGGAATTGTCGGATGCAATGTTGCGCCAGGTTATGGGTTTCCGGTTGAGTGAAGTAGTGAGGCATTGGTTTCATTTTCAACCCTGGCCCAATCCCGATTTTCTGATGACGGAGAAGTTGATTTTAGAAACAATGATTGATCTGATTGCAAACAGTGCTACCGCATTGCCCGGAGTTTACGATACATTGGAGTTTTGTAAATCGCAGGGCAAGAAAATGGCCCTGGCTTCTTCTTCAGCCATAGAATTGATCGAAGCGGTTGTCGATAAATTGAATATTCGAACGTATTTTGATGTATTATGGTCCGCTAACTACGAGCCTTTTGGTAAGCCACATCCCGGAATATTTTTAACTACGGCTGAAAAATTGCAAGCAGATCCTAAGCATTGCCTGGTGCTCGAAGATTCAATCAATGGAGTGATTGCGGCAAAAGCTGCCCGCATGCATTGCCTGGCTGTTCCTGAAGAGGCAACATACAACGATCCACGCTTTGCAATTGCTGATGCGAAAGTGCATTCATTGCAAATGTTTAATTCGATCTTGCAGATTCAGGCTTAATTTTTCTTCCATTTAATTCCGCAACCGATAGCCTTGGTTCCCGGAATACTTACTGGTTTGTTTGTTTCTAATTCTTTTATGGCTTGTGTTAAATAGGAAGTTTTCACCGCATTGGCATCTTCATAATTGTCGTCGATAGCACCTGAATAAACCAGAATAAAACGCTTCTTTTCTTTTTTCAAAAGGAACACATGCGGCGTTCGGGTGGCGCCATAATTCTTAGCCACATCCTGAGTCTCATCAAACAGGTAAACAAAAGGATATGCTTTTTCGATGGCTCTTTTTTGCATGTTTTCATAACTGTCTTCAGGCTCCCTGACAGGGTCATTTGAATTGATCGCTACGACCGGATACCCCAACACCGCATACTTTTTATGCAACTCAATGATGCGTTGTTCGTAAGCCTGTGCGTATGGGCAATTGTTACAAGTGAATATTACAATAACTCCTTTTTCATTTTTGTAATCTTTCAGAGAAATCAACTTTCCGTCAATATTTTTCAGGTTGAAGTCCTTAGCCGGATCACCCGGATTGAATCCATCCTTTTTAAATTCCGAAAAAGAGCTGTTGGTGAATAAAATAAAAGCCAGAAAGATCAGGTTAGTAATTTTTTTCATAATTATTTAACGTTGGCATCCACAACTTGTTTTAACTGTTCAAAATTCACTTCCCCTTCATTAAAAAAGTGAAAGGCTGTATTGGGCTGAATGATCCAGGTGGCAGGTATAGCACCGCTCCACGACGAATCAACCAAATTAATCCAGGAATTGGCATCGGGTTCATTCATCCAGTAAACCGATGATTTTATATGCCTTTCCCGTATAAATGAAATCAACTTTTGTTCGATACCTTTCCGCATATCGTTACTCACTAGTATCACCTTTACTGCTTTTGCCTGATATGTTTCCTTTATTTTATCCAATTCAGGCAATTCCGTTACACAGGGTTTGCACCAGGTTGCCCAAAAATTAATTACATAAACCGTATCTGATTTTAATTTGCGCATGTCTTTTATCCAAGTCGCATCAACCGGTTTTATTTGCTGCCCGAATCCATTACCGTTCAAGCATATGATCAGAAAGCAAAAAATAAAAACAGACTTCATTCTTTTTAATTAACTCAATAACCAATAACCAATAACGATTAACGATTAACTAATAACCAATAACTTCGAACTATAGTTTTTCTCCAAAACTCAGATCACCCGCATCGCCCAATCCGGGTAAGATATACGAATCTTTATTCAGTTCCGGATCCAGATCGCCAATCCAACAGGTGGCATGCGGCAGACGGTTGGATAAATAGTCAATCCCGTCCTGACTGGCCAATAAGGAAAGAATATGCAATTTAGAGGGAGTTCCATGTTGCAGTATAGCCTGATAGGTTAAATCAATGGATTGCCCAGTAGCCAGCATAGGATCAATCAGAAATAACGTTTTGCCGGTCAGATCCGGACTGGCCAGATATTCTACCACAATTTCAAACTGATTCCCTGTTTGATGTTTTCGAAAGGCTGAAATAAATGCACAGTCGGCCTGATCAAAATAATTCAGTACACCCAGATGCATACTTAAGCCCGCTCTGAGAATGGTGGCCAATACAGGTTGTTCAGCCAATACATCCGATTGATGCGTACCAAGTGGAGTTATTACATTGCGTTTAGTATAGGTCAATGTTTTGCTCACCTCGTACGCCATAATTTGCCCGATGCGTTCTATATTTTTACGAAAGCGCATGCGGTCTTTCTGCATATGAACGTCGCGCAGTTCAGAAATAAACTGATTGATCAGGGAATGGGATTGGGAAAGTACATGAATTTCCATGCTCCGAAATTAATCATTTTGTTTTATGTGTATGCAAAATGCACCTTTGCACGATTGAACAGGATAATAACGGAATGAAAATTACTTTTTGGGGAGCGGCAAGGCAGGTAACCGGGAGTATGCATATGCTCAAGTTGGATAATGGGTATACCATATTGATCGACTGCGGCATGAATTACGAGCAGAAACGGGAACTGGATGAAACAGCTTTTCGCTTCCCTTTTAATCCGGGTGATGTTGATTTAGTCATTCTTACACATGCGCATATCGATCATTCGGGCAATCTGCCAACATTGGTAGCGCAGGGTTTTAAGGGAAATGTTTTATGTACACCGGCTACTGCTGACCTAACTGCATATCTGTTGTTTGATAGCGCCAATATTCAGTTATCTGAATACAAGCAACGTTTATCGCGTGCACGAAAAGGAAGAAGAAATTTCATTCCGAAACCCATTTACAACGATAAACAGGTGGAGAAAGCCATGGAGCGAATAGTTACCTGGCCATTTGATAAGCGATTTGAGATAATGGATGGAATATCGCTAACCCTGATAGAAGCCGGACATTTGCTGGGTGCAGCCAGTGTGCTCATTGAAACGGAACATAAGGGCGTAAAAAAACGCATTGGCTTTTCAGGTGATCTAGGCCGCGATCATGCTGAATTGATCAGGGTTCCCCAAATAATGCCGCAACTCGATTATTTAATAACTGAGACTACATACGGAGGCCGGAAACATAAAAGTTCGGCTGATGCCGAATCGGAATTATTGCGTTTTATTGATGAAACGATGCGCATTAACGGACGCCTGGTGATACCGGCGTTCAGCGTCGGTCGTACACAATCCATTGTACATGTAATACACCGGCTTCACCGTAAAGGATTGTTGCCTCCGGTAAAAGTATTTGTGGATAGTCCAATGGCGGTAAGATCTACCCATGCTTACGAAAAGTATCCTGAATTGCTGAATGAAGAAGCTACAAAGTTCTTACATGCATATGGAAGTTTATTTGATTTTGAAGGCATTGAATGGATAGAAGATTACCGCGATCATGAGAAATTAATGGGATATACCGATTCCTGCATCATCATATCGGCAGCTGGAATGGTTGAAGGCGGACGTATTCAGGAGCATGTAAAAAACAATATCCAGAATCCATTCAGTACCATTTTGATTGCAGGATATTGTGCCGAGGGAACACTGGGTTACCGTTTGTTGCAAGGCCAATCGCATATCTCTATGAAAGGCCGCGATTATCAGATATATGCAAAAATTGCTTCTACAGATGTATTCAGTTCTCATCCTGATAAAGACGAAATATATTCTTATATCCGTCGCACCCATCATGCCGGGCTGAAACAGGTTTTTCTGGTGCATGGTGATGAACCAAACCTCACTGCTATGCAACAAACGCTGCGTGAATCGGGTATTTCACAAGTTCATATTCCGGATGAAGGAGATTCCTTTGATTTGTAAGGTTTATGAATAATTCCATTGGAGTAATAGCAGCACTGGTTACCGTAGGATGTTGGACGATGGGAACCATTTATTTTACCATCGCCTCCAATCGCGCATCGCCTGTAAGTGTTAACCGAGTTCGCTTATTGTATGCCTTCATTTTGATCACCTTGCTATCGGTTTTATTTTTCAGATTCAGCTTAGCTGATTTGTTTCTACAACCCGATAAAGCCCAATGGTTTTGGCTCGGTATCTCAGGTATCATTGGATTAACCATTGGAGATTTTTTTGTTTTTAGTGCATTTAAATTAATTGGAGGAAGCAAAGCCAGCCTGTTTAACGCTATTGCTCCTGTAGCGGCTCTGCTCCTCGGTATGGTATTGTTGAATGAACACCTGAACGGAATGGGTATACTGGGAATGGCCATTTCAGTTTCGGGAATTCTCTGGTTTATCCGCGAGCATAACCGCAAGCAGCAATTGCATCTGGAGTTGACCAAAGCCGATTTATTAAAAGGAGTTGCATTTGCAGCCCTTGGTGCAATCAGTCAAGGCCTCGGATTGGTTTGTGCCAAAAAAGGACTGGTTCATCATGGTCAGTTTTCGCTTCATCCAATCCATGCCACATGGATACGCATGGGCATCGGTACTTTAGTAACGTATTTGATTGGATTCTTTCGGAGCAATATGTGGACCGAATTCAAAGAAATTACTTTTACCAGAAGTATTTTCAAACCGGTAATTACCGGAACAGTATTTGGACCGGTTATCGGTGTAACCATGTCGATGTTGGCAGCTTCTGTTTTAGAAGTGTCGCTGGCGCAAACCATTTTTTCATTATTACCTATTTCTGTAATGTTTACTGCGCGATTTATGGGAAAAGAAAAACTCAGTGCAGTTTCATTAATTGCTGCACTCATCAGTATTCTTGGTGTGGTGATTCTTGTATGGAGAAATGAAATTCATTGGTGAATCCGATGAAGGACAAGGCAAGCATTCATTGATTATTTGAAACAGGTATTTAATTTCAGCCAGATTGCATAACCAGATCCCGAACAACACCTATAAATTTTCTTAATTGCTCATCTGTTTCAGGATCAGAAATCGCACCGTTGTTATCCAACTTTCCTTTAATGCCTTGTATTAATAAAGTTGATTCCTGAGTAAAGCAGGCCATCAATGTTTTCATGATGCGTTGCAATTCTTCATGAGCTTTCTGTCCGTGTGCCGAAGCTGTGAGAATTCCAAGGGGTTTGTTCTCAAATATTGTGGTAGAAACACACCATTCAATCAGGTTTTTTAAACCGCTGGGTATGCTGAATACATATTCAGGTGTACAAAAAATAACTGCTGCGGAATGTTGAATTTCGTTTCGTATTTCAAGAACCTTTTGAGGAGTATTGGCAATGGATTGTTCAGGATCAAAAGGAGGTAATAATTTCAAATCGTTATAAATTCGATATTGAATGGCTTCGTTTCCGTACCCGGCAATCTGTTCGGCAAGCAGTTGATTTGCAGAGTTACGGCTGGCGCTGCCAACGATAATTAAAATGGTTTTCAAGATGATCCCGGATGGTTGTGCTGATTAGAGCAAACTTCTTCTTTTTAATTCAGAGGTAATCAGTGTGAGTTCTCGTCCGGATTGACCTTTCACGGAAGTGTTTTCCTGTGCGCGGCGAAGCAGGTACGGCATTACCGCCTGAACGGGTCCATAAGGCAGGTATTTCGCAACATTGAAACCGGCATACGAAAGGTTATAACTGATATGGTCGCTCATGCCAAACAATTGGGAGAAATAGATGCGCGAATCGTTATTGGCCACACCACGTTCCTTCATCAGTTTAACCAGCAACATACTGCTGGCTTCATTATGGGTACCGGCACACAAACTGATACGATCCAATTTGTCTGTACAAAATTTTAAGCCTTCGTTATAATCCCGGTCGGTAGCTTCTTTGTCGGGCTGAATCGGATTCTCGTAACCCAACTGAATGGCGCGTTCGCGTTCTTTTTCCATATAGGCACCACGAACCAATTTCATTCCCAGATAGTAGTTGTGTTTCAGAGAATCTTCATAGGATTGTTTTAAAAAATCCAATCGGTCATGGCGATACATCTGAGCCGTATTGAAAACAATAGCCGTGTTTTTATTGTATTTCAACATCATTTCGCGGGCCAAACCGTCGATAGCTTCCTGGATCCAGCTTTCCTCAGCATCAATAAATATACGGACACTGTGTTGGAAAGCTTTTTCACAAATATGCTCAATCCGCAGTTTAACCTTGTCCAGTTCGCTTTGTTCTTCACTGGTTAATGAATCGCGGTTGCTCACTTTGTTCAATAATCCAAAACGTGCAACACCGGTAACCTTGAAAACGCAGAAAGGAATACGTTTATCCGTTTTAGCCTTCTCAATTGTTGCAATAATTTCGTTTGCAGTATACTCAAATTCAGCTTCCTCTTCCTTTCCTTCAACCGAATAATCCAGAATAGAGCCAATTCCATAGGTATGCAAGGCCTGAATAGTTTGATCGCAGGTATCCATGCTTTCACCTCCGCAGAATTGACGAAACACCGTTGCACGTACAATCCCTTTGATGGGTAAACGCAATTTGAAACTGGTATTTACAAGTGTGGGAGCCATGCTTACCAGCCAGTTATAACCTATAGCTTTGAATAACCAGTACGACCTTTTGAGATCGTTATTTGTTTTGGCCTGAAAGGCAATTTCGGTATTGTCGAACGACAGTTTGAAATCCGGATGTATACTTTGTTGAGTCACTGTTGCAGTTTGGATTAGATTTAGTTAAATTTATTTTTCAAATTTGACCACGCAAAAGTAATATTTTGAAGGAATACCATTTTAAAGATTTCAGTATATATGTTGGAAATGAAATTTTCGAGGTTCTGCTCGAAAATATGATCCGGTCATCTTATTCCAAAGTCTTTATTCTGGTGGATGAAAATACGGAGAAATTTTGTCTGCCCAGGCTTTCTAAATATTTCTTTGACATTCACAAGATCAGCGTCAGAAGCGGAGAAGCAGCCAAAGACCTTGCTTCCGCCCAACTGGTTTGGGATCAGTTATTAAAGCATCAGGCCGACCGCAAATCCGTATTGATTAATCTGGGAGGAGGGGTAGTGGGCGATTTAGGTGGTTTTTGCGCGGCTACCTACAAACGTGGGATTGAATGCATTAACATACCAACCACATTGTTATCCATGGTAGATTCTTCGCTTGGCGGTAAAACCGGTATCGATTATCATGGGGTGAAAAATGCAATTGGTGTTATTCAACAACCTCATGCAGTGTATGTTCACCCTCCCTTATTAGCCAGCTTGCCCCAGCGTGAAGTACTGGGTGGTTATGCAGAAATGCTCAAGCATGGTCTGATTGCTGATGAGGATTATTGGGAAGAACTGATTCGCGTGGAAACCCTTGATATAACTTCACTGAGCCCCCTTATCCATGGTTCTATAAAAATTAAAATGCGCATTGTGAAGCGGGATCCGCAAGAAAACGGAGAACGTAAATTACTTAACTTTGGTCATACAATCGGGCATGCCCTGGAGTCGTATTCATTGATGCATGATAAGAATCATCTCCGGCATGGTGAAGCAATTGCCATCGGTATGATCTGTGAAGCGTTTCTTTCTTATCAGAAATGTGGTCTATCCAACAAAGAATTAAAGAAAATTTCACAACATATTCTCGCGCACTTCCCTAAATATTCATTGCGGAATATACTTTCACCCGAGTTAATCACCTTGATGCGCCAGGATAAAAAGAATGTAGGAGATACGTTGCAATTTGCTTTACTAAAACGCATTGGCAAAGGGGTAATCGACATTCCCTGCACGGAATCTGAAATTGCGCTCGCCCTGAATTATTACGATGAATTATGAGCATTATCGGGATCTCTCATCCTTCCCGCAAATTGCAAGGACAAGTAAATTTGCCTGCCTCCAAAAGTATCAGCAATCGATTATTGATACTGCAGCAATTGTTTCCAGGCAGAATTAGTATTGACAATTTATCTCAAGCCGACGACAGCATTATACTGCAACAAGCATTAACACAAAAGACCGGATCCATAAACCTGAAAAATGCCGGAACCTGTTTGCGGTTTTTACTGGCCTATTTTTCCATCACTCCAGGTGAAGTGATATTACACGGAACGGAAAGATTACATCAACGACCCGTTGGCGAATTAATTAATGCCTTACGATTACTTGGTGCCGAAATAGATTGTATCGACAAGGAAGGATTTGCTCCCTTGCGAATACGAGGTAAAAAACTGCATGGAGGAAGTATATCCATGCAAGCTGCTCAAAGTAGTCAGCACGCAAGTGCTTTGATGCTGATTGCACCGGCTCTCGAAGACGGATTGGTGCTTACTATTGAAGGTGAATCTACTTCGGCCTCTTATCTGGAAATGACTGAGAAACTAATGTACGATTGTGGGTTTATAATGGAAGTAAGCGAACAGAAATACGATATACCACCACAATGGCCACGAAATGTAAATGTATCGGTTGAACCCGACTGGAGTGCAGCATCGTATTGGTATTGCATGACCTGTTTAAGTATAGAGGCTGACCTGCACATGAACGGATTAACACGATCTTATTTACAAGGCGATGTTGCCATTGCAAATTACATGGAGCATTTTGGTGTTCAATCACATTTCAATGAGAAGGGAGTCAGGTTAGCAAAATCACCTCCGGTATTACAAGATGCGCAATACAACATGAACGAACAGCCCGACCTGGTTCCGGCTATGGCAGTGGCTTTTGCCGCATTAGGGGTAAATGCGAAGTTCGAACATATAGCTCATCTCCGGTTTAAAGAGAGCGATAGATTAAAGGCGCTGGAAACGGAATTGAACAGGTGCGGATTTAAAGCCGTCGCAGGTATAGATAACCTCCAAATAATAGCCAGCCAACCCGATTTAACAACTACACCTTGCATTCAAACTTACGGCGATCATCGTATGGCAATGGCCTTTGCTCCACTCGCTTTAGTTTGGGATGAATTACAAATCGAAAATCCGGAAGTGGTAGAGAAATCATATCCTGGCTTTTGGGATGAACTGAAAAAAGTTGGATTCTTACTTCGAACCATTTAATTTTTTTGAAAGGGATACTTATGGAGTATTTTATACTGAACAAGTCTTAACGTGTAGATTATCGCATTTGTTAAACTTATACCTCCGGAGTTAATCGAAATATGGCATCAGCTAATTGATTGGCCATTTTTTCGGTATCAAACAATTCTTTCAAACGGATGATTCGTTTTTCTCTATCCGGCTCCGTAAAACTGCTTTGAAATACCCGGTTCAATTGCAGTTGAAATTCTTCCGGAGTGTTGGCAATAGTGCATAGTTCTTCACATCCGGTATTCAAAACCATGGGTGTATTTGCCAATACAAACCTGCCCTGATATAATACATTGATGAGTTTTAGTTTTATCCCTGTATCCTGAAAAGTAGGAACAACATTCACCTGCGCTTTGCGCGTCATATCAGCAATTTCATCGGTGCTTAAATCGGAAAACAATTTTACCTGAGGTACCTCCTTTATAAGTTTCAGAAGAGCTTCTGACGGGTTGTTGCCTGCAATAAAAAGTGGATGGTTTACGTGACGGAATACCTTGTCGGTCAGGAATCGTGCTGCTTCATCGTTTTCACCTACGCTGAGTTTTCCATGATAAAAGGCATAGGTGCCATTACCGGTTAATGAACTTACCCGGGTGTTGGGATGAAATGCGGTGATATGTATGACGTGTGGGAATTTCAATTGTAGATACTTCATATCGTTCACTGAAATGGCAGCTATCAACGACGCATGATGCAGTTGTTGCTCATAATGGCGTAGTTTTCTTGATTCTATCCGATAAAATATTTTTCGAAACCATGAGCTTTCAACCTGTTCAAGATTCTGGTAATAATCGTGCTCTATATTATGCATCCTGACTACTTTCACCCTGTTTTGCAACAATGCATGATTCAGAAAACCACAAGTATGTAATCCTTCAAAAAGGATAGGGTAGTGATCAGCTGACAGTCGTGTCAGTAGATGATTGTTCATACGCGACGAAACAATATAAGGTAGTTTAGAAAATGGATTTACCCATTTACTCCGTTTGTAATAAAAAACATTTTCGCAACAGGCATTCAATTCCGGATTTATTTTACGCCCGTATTCAAATGCATGTAAGATAACTTTAACCCCGATCTCATGCAGAGCTTTGATTTTGTAAAATACATCGATAACGCCGCCATAATTCGGAGGATAAGGATTATCAAAAGATACTATATGTAACTTTCGTTCAGAGTTCATTGTACAAACGTATTAAATGTTGCTCTTCAAGTTGCCAGTTGAATTGAGTTCGTGCAGCCCGGCAATTGGCCTGAAGTTGCGCATAATAAGCATGATCCGACAATAAGCGCTCTATACTTTTTAAGATTGATTCCTTGTGCAATGCCGACAATACAGCTACTTCGTATTCCGCATTGATGAGCTGATATTCCGGAAAATCTGCACAGATTTGCGGAATAGCGGCATGCATATAATTAAAAAATTTATTGCTCAGCGAATACCTGTAACTAAGACTGTCATCCGATAGCAGATTGATGCCAATAGTTGCTTCAGCTGTTAACTTACGCAAAGCATCCGGCTGTACATACCCAAGTAATTCCACTTTATTTTCAATGCCAAGTTGCCTGATTTGTTCTTCCAGTATACTCCGGATGGGTCCATCGCCTGCAACCCTGAAAGTCGCATTTAACTGAGGCATACAATCCAGGATTTCTTCCAATCCACGTCCGGGGTTCAAATCGCCCTGGTATAAAATAACGGCATCAGTAGCTTGAACATTGTTGTTTGTTTCCGATAACAAGGGCACATTGCGAATTACATGAAAAGTCAGATGATGTTGATCCGTAAAGATCATTGCAAGGCTTTTCGAAACAGTATATCGTAGATGCGTATGGCGGATACAGGCCAGCTCCGTCCATTCCCAGCATTTTTGTATCCATTTGCGCCCTTTCAACTCGGGTACTTCCGTAAAATATTCATGTGCATCAAATACCAGCTTTCTGCTTTTGATGCGGGATATAAAGGTGTTTGGTAGCAAGGTATCTGTATCTATTGCCGCATAAATATCGAATTTGTTCAGCAACAAATACCAGGTTAACCGTATGGTATATTCGATGTAAAAGAGTTTTCCCTTTTCAAAAAAACACGGAATTCGTTTTTGGGAATATGGTTGCAACTGTAATGCAGGAGATTGTTTGCGTTTTCTACCAATCAATGTAACCCGATAGCCGGCTTTATGCAATGAGTTGCAGATGCGTGACATGCGTTGATCAAAGACCAGATCGTTTGTAACGGTAAATGAAATACGTTTATTTATTCCTTCCACTTCAGGTGTTGCTGTTCGTTGTAGTGCAATTTATCGTTATCCAATAAATATCGGACTACTTCAATGATTTTTTCGGGAGATGCGGTATGTACGCTTTCAGCCAGGGTATTCACTGGTTGTGCCTTTATGAGGCATTGATATTTGATTTGTTCAATGAGAGATTCAAATTCTACCGCACTTAGATTCATCTTTTTTTGTTGCAGGCAAATGTCACAAATTCCGCAGTCATGTGAATCCGATTGATCAAAATAGGCTACCAGCTTCCTGCTGCGGCATACAGCATCGTTGCCGGCATATTCCACCAAAGCATTCAATTTGTTCACAGCAATTTTTTTGCGTTCATTGATGCGATGATGGTAGGCCGGAAACTCTTCGTTGGCTATACGGCTGTGCAAAAAGACGATCTGTGGTTTATCTTTTTGAGGCAGGTAATCAACCAGCCGTTGCTGATGCATAAAATTTAAAAGTTTCACCACAGTATGTTCTTCGGTCTGTCCTCTCCGTGCAATCACACTTTCCTGGATGGCCGTATGTTGGTCAAACAATCCTCCATAACAGCGCAGAAGAAGTTTGATGAAATTGTCGTATTGCGGATGTTCTACCTGAAATTTGTACAATTGATCATGATGCAACAATATTTTGAGTTTGGCCGGTTCATAAAAGCTATCGCTCATCATCAGTAAATCTGCAGCCTCAAGTGTTTTCAAGGCGCCGTAAACGATGGAAGGATGAATTTTAAACTTCTCATCAAAATCACCAATATCAAAATCGTAACTACGATCGGCATTGAATCCAACGGCCAGTGCATAGTAATTGCACAATGCATTGTATACACGGATTATATCTTTGTTTTCAGGATAATTGAGTTTTAAACGGTCGATGGCTTCGTGTTCATCCGGTTTCCCATACAACAAAACAGCATAGGCTTTCTGTTCATCACGCCCGGCTCTTCCGGCTTCCTGATAATAACTTTCGGGCGAATCCGGAATTTCAAAATGGATCACCAGACGAACGTCGGGCTTGTCTATTCCCATGCCAAACGCATTGGTACATACCATAATGCGTGTTTGATTTTTAATCCATGCTTCCTGTTTATGCATGCGCAGTTCGTGGGTAAGTCCGGCATGGTAATAATCAGACCGGTAACCTTTCATTTTCAGAAAATGTGAGATTTCCTGTGTTTTTTTTCGGTTACGCACATACACCAGCGTTGATCCTTTAACTCTTGAAAGAATATGCAAGAGTTTTCCGAATTTGTCTTCCGTGCGGTTTACCACATAGGAAATGTTTTTCCGTTCGAAACTTTTTACAAAAACGTTTTTCTTTTTAAAGCCCAGCTTCTCCTGAATGTCGTTTACAACATCAGTAGTGGCTGAAGCTGTTAATGCCATGATGGGTACTTTTGGGAAATACGTCCGGATTTCGGCAATCTGCAGATATTCGGGACGGAAATCATAACCCCACTGCGAAATACAATGTGCTTCATCAACAGCAAATAAGGAAACCTGCATTTGTTTAATATGCTCTCTAACAATTTCACTTCGCAGGCGTTCCGGAGATAAATACAAAAAGCGGATTTCACCATGAATACAATTGTTCAGAATCAGGTTGTTTTCATGATACGATAAACCGGAATAAATGGCTTTGGCTGAAATACCCTTTGCTGTGAGATGTTCCACCTGATCTTTCATCAGGGCAATCAAGGGCGAAACCACAATGCAAATGCCTTCTCCGGCCATTGCGGGTACCTGAAAACACAACGATTTTCCACCACCCGTGGGCAATAAGGCAAGCGTATCATTGCCAGCCAGTACCGAACGGATTATTTCTTCCTGCAGAGGCCGGAAAGAGTCATACCCCCAGTAGGTTTTTAATGTTTCGTGGATATTCAAGCTGGGGGCTAAATTAGTGAATTTACCATGATCTTGTTTTGCGGTATCCCAACTGGAAATTACGAAGTACTTATTACAAAGTACGAATTACGAATTACGAAGTACGAATTACGAAGTACCTGCCTCTCGGAAGAAGGCATTAGCTATTAACAATTTCCAAATAAGGTACGGGCAATTACATGTAGGTCCCCAACACGTATTAACCAATAACCAATAACCAATAACCATTAACTAATAACCAATAACCATTAACTAATAACCATTAACTAATAACCATTAACTAATAACCATTAACTAATAACCAATAACCATTAACTAATAACCATTAACCATTAACCATTAACTAATAACCAATAACCAATAACCAATAACCAATAACCAATAACCAATAACCAATAACCAATAACCAATAACCAATAACCACTACCCAATTATCCCATCCTTCATCACCAGTTTCCGGTCGGCCCTGTTGGCCAGTTCTTCATTGTGTGTAACGATGACAAAGGTTTGGTTGAGTTCTTTTCGCAGATCAAAAAACAGGTTGTGCAATTCAATGGCATGTTGAGAATCAAGATTACCGGAAGGTTCATCAGCCAGAACAACAGATGGTTTGTTGATTAAAGCTCTGGCAACAGCAACACGTTGTTGTTCGCCACCTGAAAGCTCTGAAGGTTTATGGTGCATGCGATCCCTGATGTTCAGCAATTCAAACAAGTGTAGCGCCCGCGCTTCGGTTTCTTTTTTACTTTTCTTTCCAATCCAGGCAGGCATGCAGGTATTTTCATATGCGCTAAACTCTGGCAGCAATTGATGAAACTGAAAAATAAACCCGATATGTTGATTCCGGAAGGCAGAAAGCATACGTGATTTTAACTGGGTAATATCCTGCCCCTGAATATAAATATGACCGGAATCAGCCTTTTCCAGTGTTCCCAGAATCTGCAATAGTGTTGTTTTTCCGGCGCCACTGGCCCCAACAATGGAAACGATTTCCCCGGCAGCAATATGCAGGTTAATCCCTTTAAGCACATGCAGGTTGTTGTATGATTTTGTAATATTCCTCGTCTCGATCATGGGTCACCAAAAATGCATAATTTTAGTTGCTTATTCACAACCGAAAAAATCTTTTCCAGAAGTAAAAGGAAAGCCTATTTTCGCACACAAATTTTGAAGAATGAATATTCACGAATATCAAGCTAAACAAATCCTTAAATCATTTGGAGTAGCTGTACAGGAAGGCATAGTTGCCGAAACCGCCGATCAGGCTCACGAGGCTGCCTTAAAGTTAAAAGATCAATTCGGGAGTGATTTTGTGGTTGTAAAAGCACAAATTCATGCCGGAGGAAGAGGCAAAGGAACCATTCAGGGTAAAGATCAGCGAGGTGTAGCAGTGGCTAAAAATGCGGATAAGGCAAAAGAAATAGCAGGTAATCTTCTGGGCGGAATCCTGGTTACAATTCAAACAGGTCCGAAAGGAAAACCTGTAAACAAGGTCTTGGTGGCACAGGATGTTTATTATCCGGGTGCTAGCGAACCGAAAGAATTTTACATGAGTGTAATGCTCGATCGTTCTCAGAGTAAAAATATCATTGTGTATTCCACGGAAGGGGGAATGGATATAGAGCATGTGGCCGAGCATACGCCTCATCTGATTCACAAAGAAACAATCGATCCGAAAGTGGGGTTGCAGGGATTTCAGGCACGCAAAATTGCCTTTAATCTTGGCTTGGAAGGTGAAGCACACAAGCAAATGGTGAAATTTGTTACTGCTTTATATACAGCTTACGATAAATCCGATTCTGCAATGTTTGAAATTAATCCGGTATTGAAAACCTCGGATAATAAAATAATTGCTGTAGATGGTAAGGTAAGTATTGATGATAGTGCTCTCTATCGTCATCCGGAGTATGAAGCTATGCGCGATCTGGCCGAAGAAGATCCAACTGAAGTTGAAGCGGCTAAACATTACCTGAATTTTGTAAAGCTGGATGGAAATGTGGGTTGTATGGTAAATGGAGCCGGTTTAGCTATGGCTACCATGGATATCATCAAACTGAGTGGAGGAGAACCAGCAAACTTTCTGGATGTAGGTGGAACCGCCAATGCCATTACAGTGGAAGCCGGCTTCCGTATTATTCTGCAGGATCCAAATGTAAAGGCTATCCTGATCAATATTTTTGGCGGAATCGTTAGATGTGATCGTGTGGCACAAGGCGTTGTGGATGCCTATAAATCCATTGGAACCATCCCTGTACCGATCATAGTGCGCTTACAGGGAACGAATGCTGAAGCAGCGAAGAAACTAATCGACGAATCAGGATTAAAGGTATATTCTGCCATTGTTTTGAAAGAAGCGGCAGATCTTGTACAACAAGCTGTGAACGGTAAATTATAAACGCTCAAGAGGTAGTATAAAGCAAAAGCCCTTTCGTCATACGAAAGGGCTTTTGTCGTTTATCAAGGGAAACTTTACTTAAGGTTCTCTATGCTTCGATTATTTGGCCAGTACCACTTTATCCAATACATGTACTATGCCATTGCTGGCAGACACAGATCCTAAAATTTCCGCATCATCCAGATAAGTTTTGCCATCTTTGATATGAACTGTGGCATTGTTTCCATCTACCATTCCCAATACTTGTCCGTCTTTTAATTGCTCTACTTTCAACACACCAACATATACATGGTGTTGCAATACATCCTGCAAAGAACTTTTGTTTTCAGGTTTCAGTAATGTTTCTACTGTGCCTGCAGGAAGTGCTTCAAATGCTGCGTTTACCGGAGCAAAAACAGTAAAGGGACCTGCATTGCTTAACACATCTACCAATTCTGCAGCTTGCACTGCGGCAACCAACGTGGTGTGATCAGCTGAGCCTACAGCAACTTTCACCACATCTTTCTGGGAAACATCGTCTTGAACGGCTGATTGTCCGCCTACTACTGCTGCAGCTTCCTGAGATGCTGCTGCTGGTTTTTCTCCCGAACCGCAAGAATACAGTGCCAACACTACTAGTCCGGCACTTAAAAAGGTAATCGCTTTTTTCATAAGATTGATTTTTACCCATGCAAGGTATCAGGCGCAAAAATCACTTGCTATGACAATCGTCATTAAATAGGATATTATTATCTGATTTATTTGTATTTTCATTAATTTGGTACATTCGAACCTTTATCTTCACCTTAAATTCAGTCATAAACCATGTTTTCAAAATCCTGTGAGTATGCCTTTCGTGCAGTTGTTTATTTATGTTCCAGATCAACAGAAGACCCGATAGCCAAGATCAAGGAAATTTCAGATTCCATAAAGGCACCCATGCATTATACTTCTAAAGTGTTGCAACAATTAAGCAGAAAAGGCATTATCGGCTCTCAAAAGGGACCTAACGGAGGATTTTATGTAGATAGCCGGTTTACCAATATTAAATTGATAGAAGTGGTTAAGGTGATTGATGGTGAAAAAGTATTTACCGGTTGTGCCATGGGGATCATCCCATGTTCTGAAACCAATCCTTGCGTAATGCATGAACGATTTAAAAAAATTCGCAATGAATTAAATGAAATGATGCAGGATATCACCATTCATCAGCTGGCCGACGGTTTGCATTCAGGAGAACTGAAGATGAAACTATACTAAACCTATATTATTATATTTGGCCACATATGAATACTGAATTACTCAAATTAATATACGAGAAATACCAGGCAAACAATCAGGATCCCGAAACCTTTTTAAAAGGAGTGATCCATAATAAACCGGTAAATTATTGGGAATACGTTGAAGTGAATACTTTGCTGTCGTTGCAAAAAACCCGTACCGGGTTCAAAGACGAATTCATTTTTATTGTGTACCATCAGATTACAGAGCTTGTATTGCGCCTGATTATGCATGAACTGGAGCAGTTAACCGATCCGGAGACGAAAAAAGATGATGCTGTGTTTGCTGATAAAGTAGGCCGTATTGACAGGTATACAGATTTATTAATCGGGTCGTTCAGTATCATGAATAAGGGGTTGGATTATGATCAATACAATCAGTTCCGGTTAAGCCTTGCTCCGGCAAGCGGTTTTCAATCTGCACAATTCAGGCTTATCGAGTTGTATTGTACAGGCATTGATAACCTGATCAATGAACGTTCAAAAGCATTAATGCCCGCTGATTGCAAACTGGAAGACAAATTCAATTATGTCTACTGGCAGGAAGCAGGCATGGATCGCAATACCGGAAAGAAAACAGTAACCCTCTTAGAATTTGAGAAGGAATATCTGCCGCGGTTTATTCAAACAGCACAAAAACTGGAACCGCATAACCTTTATCAGCAAAGCTTGAAAATGGAACGTGAAAATAAACTCACGCCGGAATTGCGCGAAGCCCTTCGTAAACTGGATCATAAGTTTAATATCGCCTGGCCCATGGTACATCTCGAAACGGCACATACTTACCTGGCACAAAAGGGGCAACCCATTGCCGCAACAGGGGGTAGCCATTGGGTGAAGTACCTGCATCCTAAGTATCAGCGCCGTATCTTTTTCCCCAATCTCTGGTCGGAAGAAGAGTTGGCCAATTGGGCACATGAAGGGTAACTGACATCTATCATTTAATTCGCTGACTCCACTCATTCTTGTATTATCGGGTAATTTGTGATATTTGTGTCTGAAATAACAATCAGACATATGAAAAAAATATTGCTCATTCCTGTTTTGGCGATTGCCACTTTAATTAGTTTTTATGGTTGCGGTGGTGCACCGACTCCAACTGACTCTTCTTCTACTACAGCCACTGAAGCTACAGATGAAGAAATTGCAGAAAAGGGAGTAGGACCTGTGAAGCATGTGGAATTAACCACACCACTGGATCAAACCATGGTAAGTAATGGTAAAGGTATTTACGATTTGAAATGTTCGGCTTGTCACCGTCTCGATGGTACCAAATTGGTTGGCCCTGGATGGAAAGATGTTACCAGCCGCAGAAAACCTGAATGGATCATGAATTTTGCTATCAACGTTGATGAAATGTTGAACAGCGATCCGAAGGCCATGGCAATGCTGGAAGAATGTTTGGTTCGTATGCCCAATCAAAATCTGACAGAAGCAGATGCACGCAATGTGTTGGAATTTATGCGTAACAACGACGGTGTTAAATAATAGCAACGCTTTTACTATACCTATTCCCAAACATCTAAATCAATATATATGAGAAGGTCAACAATCAATCTCTTACTGGTATCTGCCGTCCTGGTATCAGTTCTTTCAGGTATCTTCTTTGTGGGATGCAATGGCAAACCACAATTGAGTGGTGTCGATAACGACGCTGCTTCAAAAGTTTATGTCGCACCCGGTAAACACGATGAGTTCTATAACATCGTATCAGGTGGCTTCAGTGGTCAGGTATCCGTGTATGGTTTACCATCCGGTCGTTTACTGCGCGTTATTCCGGTATTCTCAGTCGATCCTATGTCGGGTTATGGTTATAGCGAAGAAACCAAGCCAATGCTGAATACTTCACACGGCTCAGTTCCCTGGGACGATAGCCATCATATTGCACTCTCTCTGTCGAAAGGTGAACACGACGGTCGTTGGACTTTTATCAATGCCAACAATACACCGCGTATTGCACGTATCGACATGAAAACATTCCGCACAGCTGAAATTATTGAGATTCCGAATAGCAGTGGAAATCACTCTTCTCCATTCATTACTGAAAATTCAGAGTATGTTGTTGCCGGTACCCGTTTCAGTTATCCGATGGACGACGACGACGCAAATCCGGATGTTCCGATCAATTCGTACAAGAAAAATTTCAAAGGTACCGTTAGTTTTATTTCAGTGGATCCAACCAGCGGTAATATGAAACTTGGATTTCAGGTCTTATTGCCCGGATTTAATTTTGACCTTGCCCGCGCAGGCAAAAAGGCTTCTCACGACTGGGTATTCTTTTCTTGCTACAATTCTGAACAAGCCAATACGTTGCTGGAAGTAAATGCTTCGCAAAAAGACAAAGACTTTATTATGGCTGTGAACTGGAAAAAATGTGAGGAATTGGTAAAGGCCGGTAAAGGAATGAAGAAAAAAGTTAAGTACATGCACAACCTGTATGACGAATCCGTGCATTCAGCCTCTTCTGAAACGCTGACAGAAGCCATTGTACTTGATCCGAAAGATTATGAAGGTCTGGTTTATTTCATGCCTTGTCCAAAATCGCCACATGGTTGCGACGTGGATCCTACTGGTCAGTTCATCGTTGGTTCAGGTAAATTGGCTGCTATTATCCCGGTATTTTCTTATGATAAAATGTTGGCAGCCATAAGCAGTAAAACGTATGAAGGCGACTTCGAAGGAATTCCTGTTTTGAAATACGATGCCGTATTGCATGGCGAAGTGAAGAAACCCGGCTTAGGTCCGTTGCATACCGAATTTGATGGTAAAGGATTTGCCTATACTTCATTCTTTGTATCCTCTGAAATCGTTAAATGGAATATTGAAAAGCTGGAAGTAGTAGACCGCGTTCCAACTTATTATTCAATTGGTCACTTATGTGTTCCCGGTGGACCCACTGTTAAACCGCACGGTAAATATGTGATTGCGTATAATAAAATCACAAAAGATCGCTATTTGCCAACCGGTCCTGAATTGAATCAATCTGCCCAGTTGTATAGCATCGAAGGAGATAAAATGAAATTGTTGCTTGATTTTCCAACCATAGGAGAACCGCATTATGGAGAAGCACTTCCGGCCAATTTAATTGAACCAAACAGCGTGAAGATTTTCAAACTCGAAGACAATAAACATCCGTATGTATCCATGGGTGAAGGAAAAACAAAAGTAGAGCGCAAAGGCAATGAAATCCATGTATGGATGACTTCTATACGCTCACATTTTACACCCGATAATATCGAAGGTGTTAGAATGGGTGATGTTGTTTATTTCCACTTAACCAATCTTGAACAAGATTGGGATGTACCCCATGGTTTCGCTGTAAAGGGCGCAAGCAATGCAGAATTGCTGGTAATGCCGGGTGAAACACAAACCCTGAAATGGATCCCGAATCGCGTTGGTGTATATCCCATGTATTGTACCGATTTCTGTTCGGCATTGCATCAGGAAATGCAAGGATATGTTCGTGTATCTCCTGCAGGTTCCAATGTTCCGTTGACATTCTCAACAGGCGGCGACAATCAGCCGACTGCTGCCGAATAATTCATTATCCTGTCCCGGTTATTTCCGCTGCCGATCAATAGATCGGTTTAACAGAAAGAACCGGGACAGTTTATTTTTAAATAGGTTATTATGAAAAATATAAGTGTGCTTTCCCGTTCCATTCTGGTTATTGGTTCTTTGCTGGTAATTGCTACGTATTTTCTCCCGTTATGGGAAATTAAATTATGGGCTCCGCAATATCCGGAAGGATTGAGCATTCAGATCTGGCATAACAATGTGTCTGGTGATGTAGATATTATCAATGGATTAAATCACTATATCGGGATGAAACACATTAAAGCTGAAATGTTTCCGGAATTTCTTTTTCTCAAGTACGTTATAGCTGCTTTTATTTTATGGGGTTTGTTTGTGGCATATAAAGGCACCCGCTGCTGGCTCTTGATTTATTGCATTTCCATTGTATTAGGAGGAATTGTGGCATTGGCTGATTTTTACCGCTGGGGATACGACTATGGTCACAATCTCGATCCCACAGCACCCATTCAGGTACCCGGAATGGCTTATCAACCTCCCATTTTGGGTTATAAGGAACTGTTGAATTTTATGGCATTATCCATACCGGCATCCGGAGGTTGGATAATTCTGATCTTTGGAGCGAGCTCCTTCGGATCATTGATAATGGAGTATGTACGTGCTAAAAAAATAAAAGCAGGTAACGCAAATGCATTACTTCTGATCGGACTGTCTGTTTCTCTGATGTCGTGTATGAAAGTAAAGCCCAGTATTGTATTCGGTAAAGACGATTGCGATTACTGCAAGATGAAAATTATGGATAACCATTTTGGATCTGCTCTGGTAACTAAAAAAGGCCGGGTTTATAAATTTGATGACTTGAATTGTTTCCGCGGATATTGTAAAGAAAAACCGGCTACCGAAATAGATCAGGAATATATAGTAGCTTACGACCAGCCCGGAACGCTGGTATTGATGAAACAGGCATTTTATATGCAATCACAGGAAATCAGAAGTCCGATGGGAAGCGGGGTAGCAGCATTCAGTACGCAGGATGCATGTAAGTCGCATGAAAGTAAATTTCATTCGATTTGCGTAACTTACCCTCAGCTTCAACTAAAAAATTAACGCATGATTAATCGATGGTTACCCGGTCTCTGTTGTTTTCTCCTGATGCTGACAGAAGCGGGGGGATTCAACATTCGTGTTCCGGGTGATGTTCGTACTCTTCATGAGGCTTTGAAGAAGGCGAACCCATACGATACCATCCTGGTTGATGGTGGTACTTATGCTGAAGGCAATTTATTAATCGATAAACCTTTGGTTTTGCTTGGAGTAAACAATCCGGTAATTGATGGGAAATTTAAAGTGGAAACCATCAGCATCAAATCATCTCATGTTACCGTGCAGGGTTTTCGGATTATCAATACCGGTTATTCGAGCATGGATGATATGGCGGCGATCAGTGTAAATACAGCCAGGCATGTGCATATCACAAACAATATTCTGGAAAATACTTTCTTTGGCATTCATTTTACCAATTCCACCCATTGCCTTGTGGCAAACAACAATATTCATGGTCCCGTAGGAAGAGTACAAAACGATGTGGGAAATGGCATTCATTTTTGGAAATGCAGTTTTAACCGCATACTGAACAATGAAATTTCAGGACACCGTGACGGAATTTATTTTGAATTTGTTCGCAACACTGTTATTGCAAATAACAAAAGTCACAACAACCTCCGGTATGGATTGCATTTTATGTTTAGCGATAGTGACAATTATTACAGAAATGTGTTTACCAACAATGGTTCAGGTGTAGCTGTGATGTATAGCCGGTATGTAAATATGCTGGAGAATACATTTGATCACAATTGGGGTGGATCAGCCTACGGACTATTGTTGAAAGATATACGCGACAGCCAGATCAGCGGTAATCTGTTTCGAAAAAATACAGTTGGAATTCACATGGAGGGATGCAGCCGGTCTCTGATTTATAAAAACACACTTACCGAAAATGGCTATGCTATTCGTATGCAGGCAGATTGCGACGACAACCGGTTGAGCTTTAATTCGTTTTTGGTAAATACCTTTGATATGATAACAAATGGCAATACAGTGTTGAACAGTATTCGATACAATTATTGGGATCGTTATGCAGGGTATGATATGCAACGCGACGGAATAGGCGATCAACCCTATCATCCAATGAATTTATTTTCATCTATCGTTGAACAAAACCCGGTTACTGTTATTTTTCTTAAAAGTTTTCTGGCTGAATTGCTCGATACCCTTGAAAAACTGATACCGGGAATTACACCCGAAAATTTAATCGATTCTAAACCTCTGATGAAACAATATGCTTGAAATAAAACACCTGTATAAGGCATTTGGAAAACAACAGGTATTGGTAGATGTGAATGCAACATTTTCAAAAGGTGATGTTATTGGTATTATAGGCCCGAACGGTTGCGGAAAAACTACCCTGATAAAATCCATTTTAGGATTGGTAAAGCCGGATAAGGGAGAAATTTATTACAACAATGTGGCCGTAACCCATCAGGCTATGTATCGCGAGTTTATTGGCTATATGCCGCAAATAGGACGTTATCCGGAAAGCATGTCCATCGGGCAGTTGTTTGAAATGCTCAAAGAAATAAGAGATCACGATTACGATACACTGGATGAAGAGCTGATTCAACAGTTCAAACTGGATCAAATGCTTCGGAAACCGTTGGGAAGTTTATCCGGTGGTACCATTCAGAAAGTAAGTGCCGCCTGTGCCTACCTGTTCAATCCGGAGGTCCTCATTTTTGATGAGCCAACGGCCGGATTGGATCCCGTTTCAACAGAATTGCTCAAGGAAAAAATGGAAAAAGGTTCGGCTGATCGAATTACGCTGATCACATCCCATATTCTAAACGATCTGGAAGACCTGGCCACACATATCTTATTTATGAACGAACAGAAAATACTGTTCTTTGAAAAACTGGAACATTTGCGTTCGCGGTATAGCGAAGATAAACTCAGTAAAATCATTGCAAAAATCATGAAGGAGCAAACCATCTATGCTTAATATCATTCGTTATATTCTGATGGATAACCTGAAGAATCGCTTTGTGATCGGTTATTTTATTTTCCTGTGGGCTGCTAGTTTCGGCCTTTTTATCCTCTCCAACGATGCCGATAAAGGGGTATTGGGCATGAGTAATATTGTTTTATTGCTCGTACCATTGGTTTGTTCCATATACACCAGCATCAGTGTATACAATGCGGCAGACTTTACGCGCTTGTTGCTGACTCAACCGGTGAGCCGTATACAAATTTACTTGGGGTATTTTATATCGATTTCGCTGGCCATGATTGCCGTATTTATCATTGGAGTGGGCGTACCCCTGATTACCTATAGCGGTGGCGATACGGTATTTTCCATTTTAACGTCTGGTGTGATCCTGAGTATAGTTTTTACAGCTATTGCTTTTCTCTCGTCTCTTTGGATTCAGGATAAGGTAAAAGGAGTTGGATTCATCCTTTTTCTCTGGTTATATTTTGCTGTAATGTACGATGGGTTGATGTTGCTCTTTGTTAAAGCCATGAGCGATTACCCCATTGAACAATACAGCATTATTCTGGCTCTGCTCAATCCCATTGACCTCTGCCGGATCCTCATTATGTTCAGCCTTGATATTTCTGTACTTATGGGGCTGACCGGAGCAGTAATTCAGGATTTTATGGGAACGGGCACCGGTAAAGGGATTATCTATCTTACGCTATTTATTTGGGCAATAGTTCCTGTCGTATGGGCTGCCTGGATCTTCCGGCGAAAAGACTTTTAACAAACTATCCCGTAGGATTTAGTTTCAGCTTCTTTTAACTTGCGGGTTGTGCTTCTTACCTTACATCCCGAAAATCCCAACCCCCGCGACTTAAAGCAGGTGGTGCAAATTCTGAATAATCAGGGCATTATTATTTTACCAACCGATACCATATATGCAATGGCATGCCGCCTTGATAATAAAAAGGGCATTGAACGCATGAGTAGAATTGCGGGTAAAAAACCCGATAAAATTGATTTCTCGTTAATTTGCTCAGATCTGTCAAATATTTCTGAATTTGCAGCGGGTATGGACAAATCCGTTTTCCGGTTATTGAAAAACAATTTACCCGGTCCGTTCACTTTTATCCTGAATGCCAATACGCGATTGTCTCGCTTTTTCAATACCAACAAGACAACGGTTGGAATTCGTGTTCCCGACAATCCTATTGCGCAAACGTTGATTCATGAGCTGGGAATTCCTCTGGTGGTTACAACCATACATCACGACAATACCATTGCAGAGTATATGACTGACCCGGAAGAAATACACGATAAATTCCAATATCTGGTCGACTGTGTAATTGATGGCGGTGCAGGAAGGAATGTTCCATCAACCATCATAGATTGCACAGGAGATGAACCCATCATAAAGCGTCAGGGAGCAGGAGTTATTGATGAATAACTCATTTTGAGCTGAAAGTACTGAGTGTCAAACCGCTTCATTCCATAGAAATGAACTGTTTTTTCATTTTTAATTTTACTTTTTTCAATTATTCCTTTACTTCATTTCTCATTTTACTGTTCAATTCTTCATTCTTAATTATTAATTCTTCTTTCAAACGTGCGTCACATTGGAATCATATGCAATTCAAAATCCGGGAAAGGCAGGTCGTTCAGACTCTTGTCTTTGTTGGAAGAATTGTTGAAGAAGGATGAACTCATGTATACCATTCACCGGGATAATCTGCCAAAACTGCTGGATGATTACACCGATTTAGTCATATTGGGTGGAGATGGTACATTGAATTTTGTACTGAATCGTTTTAAAGAGATTGAAATTCCCATTGGGATTATACCCTGTGGCACTGGAAATGATATAGGTTACACATTGTTAGGTAAAAGAACCATGGAGGAGTACCTGATCAAATCTTTGTATGGAGTTCCCCAACCGGTTGATGCAGGTTTGTGTAATGGGCGATTTTTTTTGAACGGTGTAGGAATTGGTTTTGATGGCTGGATTGTTCGAAAGCTCTGGACCAAAAAATGGTTTAACGGTAAAGCAGCATATTACTATACTGTACTCAGCCTCTTGTTGTTTTATCGCGAAACCCGGGTTCGCCTGCAAATTGACGAATCGCTTTCAGAATTGAAACTATTCATGTTTTGCGCTGCCAATGGTATTTCTTATGGCGGAGGTTTTCAGCTTGCTCCCAAAGCCAGCATGAACGATCAGCTGCTGGATATGTTAACGGTAAGTAAGATATCATTATGGAATCGCTTGCGCTATTTACCTGTTATTGAGAAAGGCAAACATCTCAACAAGCCAATTGATTTTATACGATATCAGCAGGCTAAGCGGGTTATTGTAATCTCGGATCAACTGTTGCAAGCCCATTTGGATGGTGAATGGATTGAGGATAAACATTTCGAAATTCATGTATTGCCGTCTTATTTGAAAATTCGTTGTTAAGTATTGTTGCAAATACTTATTGATACAGATCGGGTCAAACTTTTACTTCATGCCGGAATGCTTTAATTTGTAACTATGAATCCAATTCTCGTAGAAGTGTATCGAAACGAAGTGCTTGAAAGTTTTCACAGAGGCGTTGTTTGCGTTGTTGATTCCCGGAACCAGGTGATTTTTAGTCGTGGCGATATTCATCAGCTTTGTTATCCGCGAAGTGCCATGAAGTTATTGCAGGTAATTCCATTGCTGGAGGCAGGAGGCATGGAACATTTCGATTTTACGTTGGAGGAAATAGCCATCATGTGCGGATCCCATAATGGAGAACCGGAGCATATAAGAGTTGTCCGTTCTGTCTTAGGTAAGTGTGGTTTGGATGAGAGTGCCTTGCAGTGTGGGTCTCAGTACCCAACAGCAAAAAAAGAGGCAGATCAATTGATCAGGGATAGTATCAAACCTGGTGCCATTCATAACAATTGCAGCGGTAAGCATGCTGGTATGCTGGCGATGTGCATATTGAAGCATTGGCCGGTGGAAAATTATCTTCATCCCGGACATCCGCTCCAACAAGCTATTTTAGAGACATGCAGTTTGTTTTATGAATGGCCCAAAGAAAAAATGGTTGTAGCATTGGATGGATGTTCAGCTCCGATTTTTTCCGTTCCGGTAATCAATCAGGCCATTGGTTACAAGAATCTGATAAACCCTGTAGCATACACAGAGGCTGTTGAAAGATCTTGTGCCATTATTATTGAAGCCGTTAGCGGATATCCGTTTATGGTGGCTGGCACAAATCGATATTGCACAGAGATGTTGCAGGTGACGGCACCAACTATAATAGGGAAAACGGGTGCAGAAGGAATTTTCTGTATGGGATTTACAGAACACAAACTCGGCGTATGCATCAAAATTGACGATGGGAAGATGCAACCCCAATACAATGTGGCTCAGGCTTTAATTGAAGCAACAAAAATTTTCAGCATGGAACGTTTGAAGGTTTTACATTCCTATAATCAAAGTGAGATCAGAAATTTTAACAAGTTTATAACCGGTGAAATAAGAGCAGCAGCAGGATTGTTTGATGACTTTAATCTCATACAATGATTCTACTATTCTTCATCATCTTCTCCTGGTGTGGTGTCTTCAAAATCACTGAGAAGGGGTTCGCCCAGAATCGACAGCATTTCACGTACCTCTGAGACTTTGGATTGCTTGCCAATTTTTTCATAGGCAACTACTAAATTTCGCAACACCCGTTTGATAATATCCGGATTATCGCAAGGTTCAAAAAATTCGAGTTTAGGCTCAATCTTGATCTGCCGGAGAAATTGTTCCAGGTTCGCTTTCGAAAAAACAGCACCCTGATTAAACGCATTGATATAGAACAGAACCTTTCCTTCCTTTGGGTCAAGTTTATGTTTGATGTTGAATGGATCCTGAGCCTGAATTGTAAAATTCTCTTCTTTGTAGGCCAGCACAAAATGCTGAGGCAGGTTTACCCCATATATCGGAATGTTCAGGCGTTGTGCAATGAGCATGTACACCACGGCGAGCATTATCGGATTGCCGCGTTTGCTCTCTAAAACTACATTGATAAAAGAGTTTTGTGGATCATGATACTGATCCGTATTGCCTTTAAATCCATGAACCTGATACAAGATATGATTGATAATCCGTACTTTTTCAAAAGACGAAAGATCAAAATGCAGCTCCAGCCAGATATCAAGTCGAATCCGGTCTATTTCATTGATGAGAACCTGTTTGTCGAGGTCGGGGTAACGGTACTTGGCGATAATATACACGCCATCCAGTAAATCCTGTTCCTCGCTGTCGCGCCAATGACGTAGTGCTGTCAGCAGGTTATCAAACTGGATGCGATGGATTACATTCTCTATTTTTTGCTGATGGGTAAGATTAAGTATACTTCCCCATTCATGTTCTAAAATAGGTATGACACTTACACCAAGCGATAGCAATTTTTCTTCCACATGATGGATCACTTCTTCATCATCGTCATCGAGCAGGGCAATCAACGACAACACCTCTTTCTTATTCAGCATGTACTACACTTTTTCTGATAAGCAATATAACGTACACTTCAAAAAGACAAAAGTTGGAAATTCAGGAATATTTGTTATTGATTTTGTGTGTTTTTCAGGTGATGATTGAAAGTGCCATACAGGCAAAAACCTAACCACAATCGAACAAAAAGACCATTCATACAAAGCTAACCGGAAATACATAAACCTGTTCCATCTGAGGGGCATCGGGTTAAAAGTCTTGAAAAATTCAGATATTTTGACACGTTTTTTTTTGATAACCTTTATTTTTCACTTAGTTTTCTCAACTCAGAGCATTCGGTCACCACACCTATGAAAAAAATCACATGTATACTATTTGTATTAATACCCGCATTTCTGTTCGGTCAAATAAGTTCTCAGCAACATGAGGCTGATTCACTCAAACGATTATTGGACAAGAGCAAAAAGGACAGTGAACGGATTAAGATTCTTGAAAATTTGGGGCATCATTATGCGGCCTCAGATCCTTCTAAAGGACTCGATTTTGCCGTAGAAGCCAATGCATTAGCTAAAGAATTAAAGTTACCCGACAAAGAAGCATCTTCTTTAGCAGTAATGGCGATTAATTATGACGCCATGATGGATTTCGACAAGGCAATCGAATACAATCAAAAAGCATCTGCTCTATATCTGAAACATAAAAATTATCTGGGATATGCTGCCGTCTATGCTAATTTGAGTTCGATTTATATGAGCATGGGTAAATATGCCAATGCGCTGAGCAGCAGTATGGCTGCACTGGCTGTTTATGATACATCAGGTACACCGAGAAACAAAGCCATCGTTCTGGAGAATATCGGGAGTATCTATTTTGAATTGAAAAAATATACAGCCAGTGAAATGTATTATAAAGGTGCTTTACTTTTATTCGATTCATTGAACAACAAAAGTGATATTGCCAGATGCAGCGGGAATCTGGCACGCATCTATACCGAATTGAACGCCACAGAGCAGGCGTTACGTCTACTTTTTAAGGCTTATAGAATGAATGCCGAACTGCATAACCAACGCGGGAAAATTATCAACCTTACCAATATCGGGATTGCCTACCTGAGAATGAAGAAATACGATTCAGCGTATACTTTTTTTAACCATTCGCTGAACCTGAGCAAGAAACTCAATTTAATTCAGTTTATTGCCTTTAATAAAGGGAATATCGGTACGGTATTTTTGCATCAGTATAAATTCACAGCCATTGATAATAAAACAGAATTGCTCAACAAAGCCATCGATAACTTACAAAATGCATCAAATTTGTGTGATTCATTAGGCTTGAGTGCACCCAAACTCGAATTTGATGAAACACTCCTGGAAGCATTTACCCTGAAGCGGGATTACGAGCAAGCTTTGAGTAAATACAGATCCATTGTAAGTCTTAAAGATACGCTGCATTCCATTGAAACGCGAACTACCATTGCAAAACTGGAAACTCAAAGGGAATTGGAGCTCAAGGATAAAGACATCCTGATTAAGCAACATGAATTAGAAATTGAGAAGTTGAGTGATCAGAAGCGAACGGTCATCTATTTGCTGGTTATTCTGTTACTTTCATTCTTGATTTTCTTATTTGCCCGATACCATATCAGCCGGATCAATGCCCGTAAAAAGGAAGTACTTGAGTTAAAACAAATCCACGCGCATCAGGTTAGAGGTCCGGTTGCTACCATTATCGGGTTAGCTGATTTATTAAAAGTGATAGGTTCCGATAATAAATATACATCCGATGAATTGATTCAGGGAATTGAGACCGAGGCAAAAAAATTGGATAAAATTGTTACCTTATTAATAAAAAAAGAAGACTAAATCCCCCAATGACACTAAAAAAATACAACTCGGTTCTGGTTGTTGATGATTCCCATCTGGATCGCATTATTGCTTCCAAAGTTATTTTATTCAATAAACTAAGCGAAAAAGTTGAAGTTGTAAACTCAGGCCGGCAAGGTCTGGATTATGTGGAAAGCAGAATAGATAAGCCCGGTGAACTGCCGGATGTATTGTTTCTGGATATAAAAATGCCTGAAATGGATGGTTTCGAATTTCTGGAACATTACGCCACTTTGCCTGGCAATGTTCATCAGGTTTGTCATGTTTATATTCTGAGTTCTTCAGTAGATCAAAAAGATTTAGAAAAAGCGCAGAAATCAGATTGGGTGAAAGGTTATATCATCAAACCGCTTTCATTGGAAAAATTAGAACAACATTTCGGGTTAACTTGAAATAGGGTATATCAAAGGTCTGCAAGAATATGCATATTTTGGACTGATATTCAAGTTATGAATCTATTTTCTGATCTTTAAAATTTAATTGTATGCCATCGAAATCAACTAAAATTATTTATTGGACCACAACCGGTTTGTTTGTGGCGTTTATGTTGTTCTCAGCTATACCAGATGCTATGGTTGTAGAAGAAGCAAAAGTATTTATTACGCATTTGGGTTATCCGGTTTATTTTATCCCCTTTATCGGTGTAGCTAAAATTTTAGGAAGTATCGCTTTACTGGTTCCTGGTTTCCGTACTATTAAGGAATGGGCGTATGCCGGACTGTTTTACGATTTGGTAGGTGCCGTTTATTCCGGTATCATGGTCGACGGTTTTGATCCTGCCATGTTAACCATGGTTGTGGTTTTTGGAGTGATGTTTACGTCGTATTTTTTTAACCGGAGGATGTATCCGATCAAAGGAGAATTAATAAAATAATACTTTCATCCAATGATGATCCGGTGTGCGTGGATTACAAATTATTGTGAAAAATGTAATTCATTAGCACAAGTCATTGACGATTCTACCTGAACCTGAAAATCAGAATTACTTTGCAGATTTTTTTGCTGCAGGTTTTTTCTTTGCAGCAGTCTTTTTAGCTGCGGTCTTTTTTGCCGGAGCTTTCTTAGCGGCCGTTTTACCACCTGCTTTTTTAGCAGGTGCCGTTTTCCTGGAAGGCCTAACTTTTTTGTCGGCTGCAATAATAGCCATACAATCTGTAAAGGTTAAGGTTTCGGCTTGCTGACCTTTCGGTATTTTATAGTTGTCTTTACCGTAAACAATATACGGACCCCAACGGCCATTCAGTAAACGAAGGTCATTGTCTTCATCAAATACCTTAATCAGTTTATTGGCATCCGATACCCGTTTGTTGGCTATGATTTCCTGAGCCGTTTCGCTATCAATGGTCCAGGCATCTCCAGGTTTGGGAATCGAATAGAATTTATTATCGTGTAAGATATACGGCCCGAAACGTCCGATATTGGCTTTCATCTCCTTGCCTTCAAACTCACCGATAGCTCGTGGCAATTTGAATAATTCCAGCGCTTCGTCAAGAGTAATCGATTCTATTAATTGTCCGGCACGCAACTTACCATATTGAGGTTTTTCATCTTCCGTACCTTCACCCAATTGCACAAAAGGACCGTAACGACCAACCTTGGCGTATACAGTTTTACCGGTTACCGCATCAACCCCCAGTACCCGTTCTCCACTCTGGCGCTCGGCTGTTTCTGTAGTCATCTCAACTTCCTTATGAAAAGGAGTATAAAATGATTCAATCATTTTATTCCATTTCAATTGACCCAGTGCGATCTCATCGAATTCCTTTTCCACCTTTGCCGTAAAATGGTAATCCATGATATGTTCGAAGTGCTTGGAAAGAAAATCCGTAACAATCATTCCGATATCACTCGGGAAAAGTTTGGATTTTTCGGAAGCGTATTTCTCAATTTTTATTTCTTTTTGGATGGAACCGTTGTGCAAGGAAAGTGAGGTGTAATTGCGATCTTTTCCTTCACGATCGTCCTTGATTACATAACCACGCTTTTGTATGGTTGAAATTGTAGGAGCATAGGTGGATGGCCGGCCAATTCCCAATTCTTCCAGCTTCTTTACAAGACTGGCTTCCGTATATCGTGCCGCCGGTTTTGTGTACCTTTCAACGGCATCCATGTTTATAAACTGCAGAGTTTCTCCAACTTTTAACGGAGGCAACATTTTGCTGGTATCTTCCTCCTGTTCTTCATCTGAACTTTCAAGGTATACTTTTAAGAATCCATCAAACTTAAGTACTTCACCGGTAGCAACCAGTTCTTGCACAACACCTGAAATGCCTATAGTGGCAACGGTTTTCTCGATTTGTGCTTTGGCCATCTGAGAAGCAATAGCACGCTTATAAATCAGGTCATATAACCTTTTTTCCTGAGGCGTTCCGTCAATACTTACTTTATCAAAATACGTTGGACGAATGGCTTCGTGGGCTTCCTGAGCACTGCTGCTCTTGGTGGTGTAACGCATCGGCCGGCTATATTGATCCCCGAAATTATCTGATATGTATTTTTTAGCCGCACCAATGGCAAGTTCCGAAAGATTCACTGAATCGGTACGCATGTAAGTAATATATCCGTTTTCATACAACTTCTGGGCAATGCTCATGGTAGTACTCACCGAATATCCGATTTTACGACTGGCTTCCTGTTGAAGGGTAGAAGTTGTAAATGGTGGAGCAGGGGATTTTTCGGTTGGTTTTATTTCAAGATTCCGGATAGTGAAATCAGCACCGCTGCATTTTTCCAAAAAAGCATAGGCTTCTTCTTCCGTTTGAATGCGTTTGCCCAATTCGGCTTCCATGGTTTTTCCTTCCACGTTAAACCTGGCAATTACCTTGAAGGATGTGCTGTATTCAAATGAATTGATTTCACGCTCACGTTCAACAATCAAACGTACGGCAACTGATTGCACACGTCCGGCTGAAAGATTGCCTTTCACTTTCTTCCAGAGCACCGGCGACAATTCAAACCCAACCAATCGATCCAAAACCCGACGTGCCTGTTGGGCATCTACCAGACTTTTATCAATACTCCTCGGATTGTCGATAGCATTTAAGATGGCAGGTTTGGTAATTTCATGAAATACTATGCGGCGGGTTTTTGCCTCACTCAGTTCGAGCACCTCTGATAAATGCCATGAAATGGCTTCTCCTTCACGGTCCTCGTCCGATGCCAGCCAAACAATCTCTGCTGCTTTCGATAATTTTTTTAGTTCGGCTACTACAGCTTTCTTTTCGGCTGGTACTTCGTAGCGGGGTGTAAAATCGTGTTTTACATCGATGGCATCATCGCCTTTGGCCAGATCGCGGATATGGCCGTAACACGACTTTACTGTAAAATCCTTACCCAGGAACTTCTCAATGGTTTTGGCCTTTGCAGGCGACTCTACGATCACAAGGTTCTTCGTCATCTCAATTCAATAATAACCTAATTCTAAGTTGGTTTGGGTTTTAAATGCAATACCCCGCACAAAGGCAAGGTTCCAAAAATGCTTTTAAAATTTCAATTAATCAACAATTTATGGCTAAAGCTACCTGTTCTACCCTGAATTCGGATAAAATAAATTCCCGGTTTCAGCATAGCACAGTTCATTTCCACCTGGTGTTGACCGGATTCAAAAATTTCTGACCGTATGGGTAATTCACGACCCAGCAAATCAGCATAAGTAAATTCAAGCTCTTCTTTTTCTTTTAATGAAAAGTGCAATGTTGCAGTAGTTTGTGCAGGATTAGGTGAAACAGAAAACTGCATTTCACTGCGTAAATCATCTTCAATTCCGGTAGCTCCGTTGCGAATGGCAATTTCATCCACGTAAATATTATTTCCTCTGCGGTTCAGTAATTCAAAACGCAGACGGGCATGCGTAAATGTTTTATAACCCGAAAGATCGACCGAAACTTTTCTCCAATCCTGTTTCCCCGAAGGAATGAATTCTGCCGATTGAATGCCTGCCGTACTCATGCTTTCTCCCGACATACGTACAACCGGAATTTCCGTCATTCCAAAATCATTTGAAATCCGAACGGTTAGTGAGTCATTTGTAGCGGTTGATTTCTGTGCATAGGCATAATAAAATTCCAGCGTCGGATTAGGGATGGAATTCAAATCAATCTCCGGAGTTTGAAAGCCATCACGTGAGTTTATCTTAACGGTAGAATTGAGGAAATTGCGAACATAAAAGGAATTTGTTCCCGAATACGCAACGGTAGTATTTACCTGCCATCCGTTACCGGGATTGTTAAAATTATTGATAATCCAGCCGGATGAAGTTGGACTGGGTTCTTCAAATCCATAGGTAAAAGGTACCTTAAGTGTTGCTGCCGGTACTTCAGTAAATGTACCGTCTGTATTTACACCTGCATAGGTTAAGTTTTGTACAAAATTGGGAGAGGTTCCGAAAATTCCAGTACGGTAAACCATGGAACCCTGGATACGCGCTTTTTGTCCCAGCGTGAACATATTCATACAACTGCCATCTGAATAATCCATATAGTCCCGAATCAGATCTATCGAATCAGGTACATCATTGGTACAACTGTTTTTACCGGTCTGACATCCAAATGAAGCCGCTGATACCGGTGGGGTATCACATACCAGATCACCTTGCGATGCGCAGGTGGCTGATGTTCCGCCAACACAGCCTCCCTGAAAGGTATGATACAATCCCAGCCAATGTCCGATTTCATGCGTCAGGGTTCTTCCCATCTGACTGATATCGCCAAAACCTATTTTACCGACCTGATCTGCACGTATGACGATTCCATCTGTATTGGGTGAGCTTCCCATCATCCAGGGAAATTGCGCATAACCAAGAATGGTTCCCGTTCCGCCAATCATATTGATCGTACTTACCACCCAAATGTTCAGGTATTTCTGACTATTCCAGAAGCTGAGCGACTTTACCGCGTCCGATGCATCCTGATACATTCCGGGATTGTAAATCCGGTTGATGCCATCATGCTTTTTACCGCTCGGATCGTATTGTGCTAAACGGAATTCCACTTCAACATCGGCAGCCAGCGGATTGGTACTGAAACCGGGTGTTCCGGCTATTTTGCGGTAATCTTCATTCAGAATACGGAGCTGATCCATGATCTGAGCCTGACTGATATTTTCAAATCCGTTGTTGTGTATAATATGAAATACCACGGGTACATAGCGTACCGTAGCACTTTTGTGCATCAGCAAACTATTCATCTGCTGACGAATCAGCGCATTGGCATCGTCCTCTTTTTTTAGAAGTGAAGGATCACGTACAATAGCTTCGCGGTATAATTCATCGGTTGCACAGGGGATAATTTCCTGCGCCTGAATAAATTGAAAGCTACTGATAAACAGGCAAATAATTAAGAATCTTCTCATCAAACGGTTTGGTAAACTTTGCCGCAAGTATAGGCAAAAACCGTACTATAATTTCCTTAATTCCTTATCGTTACGAGAATCTTACACGAATACGGGTTTGGTTTACTGAATGGCCTTGAATCGCATCCAATGATCGGCCAGCGTAAGAGCCGTCATAGCTTCAACAATGGCAACTGCGCGAGGTAATACACAGGGGTCGTGCCGTCCTTCAATGGCAAGATTTTGTGTTTGCAAATCGGTATTCAAGGTGGTTTGCTCTTTTTTTATGGAGGATACCGGTTTGAATGCGCACCGGAAATAAATTGGCTCACCATTTGAGATGCCACCTTGTATTCCCCCGGAATGATTGGATAAAGTTGCTATGCGGTTTTCCTTTTTAACAAACGCATCATTTTCTTCGCTTCCTCGCCGGGTCGAACCCTCGAATCCACTTCCTATTTCAAATCCTTTGCAGGCGTTGATACTCAACATGGCTTTTCCCAGATCAGCATGCAGCTTATCAAAAACGGGCTCTCCCAAACCGGGAGGAACATTGCGCACAATGCCTGTTATTGTTCCACCCACACTGTCTCCATCTTCCCGCACTTTTTCTATCAATCGAATCATATCAGCAGCAGTATGTTCATCGGGACAACGTACCCAATTTAAACCGGCCTTTGACGGATCTACGGATTCTGGAGAATGATGCAATTTCACAGATCCAACCTGGGAAACATAAGCATGTACAAGGATTCCATGTTGTTTAAGCAGCATACTCGCAACAGCACCTGCGGCTACACGTGCCACCGTTTCACGCGCCGATGCACGTCCGCTTCCGCGATGGTCGCGAATTCCATATTTCATTGTGTAGGTGTAATCGGCATGCGATGGACGGTACACTGATTTTAACGCATCGTAATCGTTGGATTGCTGATCGCTGTTTCGGATCAGAATACAAATGGGTGTTCCGGTTGTTTGTCCTTCAAAGACTCCGGATAAAACTTCGAAAGCATCCGCCTCTTTTCGCGGACTGGTAAGATCGGATTGCCCGGGTTTACGTTTTCGCAATGCTTCAGTAAGCAAATCAACATCAAATGTAATTCTTGGCGGACATCCATCAATCACCACCCCCAGCGCCTCACCATGACTTTCACCAAATGTGGTTATGCGAAACAATTGTCCATAGGTATTTCCAGCCATGCCGTTTGATTTATTTTTCGAATGTGTCGAAATGAAAATCGTTGCGCAACACAGCGCGACTTTTTTCAACCACATTCACATCCATCGTTATATTCACATAAGGCCTGTTACTGGCATTCTGAGGTTGCTTAACGATAGAATCTGCTATTTCCATACCATTCAAAATCAAACCAAATACAGTATAGTTTCCGTTAAGTCCTGAATAACCGGCTTTGGGTAAAACAATATAAAACTGCGACCCATTCGATTCTTTTGCAGGATTATTATCGCGAGCAGCACCTACCGCTCCATACACATGCTTAAATAAGGTGGTATTGATTTCAGCCGGAATCTTATATCCCGGTCCACCTGATCCATCGTTGGTTGAATCAATGTCTTTCGAATTCGGATCGCCTCCCTGAATTACAAAATTGGGTACACAGCGGTGAAAGGTAGTGCCATCAAAAAAACCACTGTCGGCCAGCTTCAGGAAATTGGTACGATGAATTGGAGTTCCTTTATATAACCACATATACATAGAGCCGAAATCTGTCTTGATTTCAATTACCTTCTCCATCGTGTCGGATGGGGTAGTATTGTTGTTCGTTGATTTTATTGGTTCCGGATCGGTAGTCTCTTTTTTACAGGCTACAACTAAACCAATCAGCAAAAGACATAAAAAGAATAGCTTTTTCATAGGAACAAGTCTAAGCAAAAAAAACGAACCTCAAAAGAGACTCGTTTTTCTTGCAGTCATAATAAAACAGCATGCTATTGTGGTGTTTGCACTGAATTGGTAAACACAAACTGATGTTTATCGTCTACCGACACCATGATGCTTGAATCTTTACGGATAGTTCCGGACAGTATGGCTTTTGATAACTCGTTCAGAATGCGTTTTTGAATTACACGTTTTAAGGGGCGTGCACCAAATTGGGGATCAAATCCCAATTGAGCCAGCCAATCCATGGCTTCATCCGTTGCGTTTATTTCCATATCCTGTTCAGCCAGATTTTTACGAAGCATATTGAATTGTAACTCAACTATGGTTCTTACATCTTCCCGTGTTAGAGGTGTAAACATGATCACGTCGTCAATGCGATTCAGGAATTCCGGACGAATGGTTTTCTTCATCAGATCCATAACATGTGCCTTTGCTTCCGCCATTTTCTCTTCGCGATTTGATTCATCAAAGTCTTCCAGTTGTTCCTGAATAATATGCGACCCGATATTTGAAGTCATGATCACTATCGTATTTTTAAAATTAGCTACGCGACCTTTGTTATCTGTCAACCGGCCATCATCCAATACCTGCAACAAGATGTTGAATACATCCGGATGGGCTTTTTCAATTTCATCCAGCAGAATTACAGAGTAGGGTCTTCTGCGAACCGCTTCGGTTAATTGACCGCCTTCTTCATAACCCACATATCCCGGAGGAGCTCCAATCAACCGGCTAACCGTATGCTTCTCCTGGTATTCGCTCATATCGATCCGAACCATAGCTTGTTCTTGATTGAATAAAAATTCGGCGAGTGCTTTGGCTAATTCGGTCTTACCAACACCGGTGGTACCTAAAAAGATAAACGACCCGATTGGTTTTTTAGGATCACTTAGTCCGGCACGACTCCTGCGTATGGCATCGGAAATGGCTTCAATCGCCTCTTCCTGTCCAACCACGCGGTGATGCAATTCTGTTTCGAGATGCAACAATTTTTCACGTTCACTTTGTAACATGCGCGTTACCGGAATGCCGGTCCATCTGCTTACTACATCGGCAATATCTTCACTCGTCACCTCCTCTTTCACCATAGCACTATCGCCTTGTTGCAGCGTAAGGTTTTGTTGCAATCCCTCGAGTCGTTTTTCAATATCCTTTATTCTGCCGTAACGGATCTCGGCTACTTTTGCAAAGTCTCCGTTACGCTCTGCCAGCTCCGCTTCGTGTTTCAGGTTTTCGATTTCTTCTTTAGCCTGTTGAATTCCATCTACTACAGATTTCTCGCTCTGCCATTTTGCCTTCAATGAATTACGGTCGGCTTGCAGATTCGATATTTCTTCACTCAAATGTTGAACCTTATCATCATCACCTTCCCGTTTAATGGCCTCCCGTTCAATTTCCAACTGCATGATGCGTCGGTCGAGTTGATCAATTTCTTCCGGAACTGAATCAATCTCCAGTCGCATTTTTGATGCGGCTTCATCCATCAGGTCAATGGCTTTATCGGGTAAGTAACGATCCGAAATATACCGTTGCGACAATTCAACTGCAGCAATAATCGCTTCGTCTTTGATGCGAACCCGGTGATGTACTTCATAGCGCTCTTTCAATCCGCGTAAAATGGAAATGGCACTTTCGGTGTCGGGCTCATCTACATAAACTTTTTGGAACCGGCGTTCCAGCGCTTTGTCTTTTTCAATATACCGCTGGTACTCGCTCAGTGTAGTGGCTCCGATAGCACGCAACTCACCTCGAGCCAGGGCAGGCTTCAGAATATTCGCAGCATCCATGGCGCCTTCACCACCACCTCCCGCACCTACAAGGGTATGAATTTCGTCAATGAAGAGTATTAATTCACCATCGCTTCCAATTACTTCCTTGACAACTGCTTTAAGGCGTTCTTCAAATTCTCCTTTGTATTTTGCACCGGCAATCAGTGCTCCCATATCGAGTGAATAGATGCGTTTGCTTTTCAGGTTTTCAGGCACGTCACCGCTTACTATACGATGAGCCAACCCTTCGGCAATAGCAGTTTTTCCTACACCCGGTTCTCCTATCAATACAGGATTGTTTTTGGTGCGTCGCGAGAGGATTTGCAAAACCCTTCGTATCTCCTCATCGCGCCCGATTACCGGATCGAGTTTTCCAGCCTGAGCAAGTTCGTTCAGATTTTTAGCAAATTTATTCAGTGCGTTGTATTGGGCTTCCGCACTTTGCGATGTGACTTTGGAATCACCACGTAATTCTTTGATGGCTTTTTTGAGATCCTTTTCGTTTATCCCTGCATCCTTCAACAAATTACCGGCAGCATCTCCAACACTCAATAATCCGAGGAGCAGGTGTTCTACAGCTACATATTCGTCGCCGAATTCCTTCAGGTACGATTGCGCTTTGTTGATGGCCTGATTAGCTTGGGAGGAAAGGTATTGACCGGTACCCCCGGAAACTTTGGGTAATCCGTTCAAAATGGCATCGGTCGCTTGTTCTATCCGACCCGGATTGGCGTTCAGTTTTTTAATCAGAAAAGCCAGGGTATTTTCATCAGTTTCCAGCAGCGCTTTAAGCATATGCGCTGTTTCAATAGACTGGTGACCGAATCCGGATGCAATTTGTTGTGCATGTTGAATGGCTTCCTGCGATTTGATTGTAAAATTATTCAGGTTCATAGTGTTGGTTGCTAAGGTGATTCATTCCAAATTCATGGAACTATGCAAATCTGCTCAATATCCTTTCCAACACAGAATAATATGTACTTTTGGCAGCAACAGCAAAGAAACGGGTAAGGTTGGCTTAAAATCTGCTGGAATTGGTTCCCCGGTTTCCCGGTTTTCAGCCAAATTGACTAATTTAACATAACATATTCAACCAAATAGCAGCGCATATCAGGTTCTTCGGAGCGAACATTTTTAATGCTGATTGCATTTAAAATCTCAGGGTATAACTTAAATAGGGGATACCAATAATACCATTTTCCATCATTGAATTATTCGTTAAGATTCCTGCATCAAACAAGTTCTTCCTTCCTATTATGCGGCATCCATATGAAAACAAGGCACTATTATCTAAAGTTGGGAAAACCCAATTCTCCGTAACAAAACCAAGTTTAGGGCTTAAACGTGCAAATCCACTAATGGTTAATAAGGGATTGTCTGAATTACTGCCGGGTTCAAAGCCATAATTAATTGAAAAATTATAATCTGAGTTTCCAACTGTTGTCGTTAAAAAAGCAAGGTTAAAATAACTGGATGTTTCAGTTAACAAGGAAAAGTTCATATGCATGATTCCTGCTCCGATATGGAAATTCCTGGCGACTTCCATTCCTGTTTTCAGCTGAAGAAAATAGATGGGTTTGCCATTTAACAGAGAGATGGTTTCAAATCCACCACCTGCTGAAATATTATCTGTAAATGCATAATTGAATGAGTTGAACAAAAAATACGTGTTTTGATAGTAACCATCGCCTTTCTTCATTTGTATAGCTGAAGGGGATATAAAATATCGGCTTGCCAGATTAATATACACCAGGTTGTTTCCTGATTTAATATCGGTCATATATTTTATAGTCAAAATTGTTGTTCGGTTCAGAATGCGTTCACCTGTGATGTCAGAGTATAAAGTAATGGTTGAATCATCTTCTTTGCGTATTACACCCCGGATTATATTTCCATCTTTAAACACGACTTCAGCCGGGATTGCTATTGGGTGAACTTTATGGTTATAGGATTCGTAAACAATTCGCTGAATATTGGATTTGTTGAAGCGTTGATTGATCCCGTTTTCAGTCTGAACCACGATAATGGAATCATCTTCAAATAAAACAGGTCCGCTTGATTTTGTACTGTCGTTCAAAAATACGGTTGCCTTGCGGTTTTGTGTAACCCCGGGGTTTTGCCCATACACCGGAAGGTGCATGAGCAAAACAATCAACAAACTTACCGGGAGCTTCATATGACTAGTTAGAGCTTTCATGTTTTCGAATGTTATAATGATAATTAATATTAAAGTTATTTCTTGGAATTGTATCCTACAGAAATTCCAATTCGGAATCCTTCACGGGTTGGAATCGAAGCCCATAAATTCAACGGAATATTCATTTTACCTGACTTAACGGTCTTTCCAAAGGCCAGAATAAGTGCCGACGAAAAACCGGGATCGCCATATTTATCAATGGTTCTTTCCAGTTTATAAGAGTTAATTCCCATTGCACGCATTTGTGCTGCTGTATAATATTTACCATTGAATTCGGCCAACTCCGAATATTTATTAATGCTGATGCTGGGGCCAATCGCAATTTCCCATCCGTGCTTGTTGTCGCGGAATCCATTCAGAAAAATTACACTTGGAATTAACATTTGCTGATCCACACCGGTAATCACAGGAATCACTTCAAACAAAGCCTGATAATTGCCTTCATTCAGGTATTGTTTTTCAAACTGGTAACCAAACTGGAACATGGCCGGATAAGCCTCGTATCCGCCTTCCGTTGTTGATTGGGCAATTCGGGTTGCCTGATCACCAAAAATAAATACATAACCAAAACGCGGACCCGATAAGTTTAATTGAGATTTATTCGGGTTGTTTATTGCATTGTCGAAATCAAACTTTTTAGTCAGTCGCATTACCAATTCATCATCAGTTGAAAGTTTGAACATTTTGCGTATGGTTATTTTAAGCATCTGTTGAATTTCAAGCGGGAGATTCAGAAATTCTTCTACCTGTGTTTTTTCTATTGTACCTGATTTTACATCAATCAGCCTTAAAGTCACAATAATTGTTTGACCATAGATTTCAACACTTCCGGTAAATATATAATCGGTCTTAATGGTGTTACCTATTTCGAGGAGACACATTTTACCGTAGCAATTGGTAATATTGAGTTTGTTTTTGTCTACCAGATAAGCCACATCGTAACGATCAGTTACCGAATACGTGTCGAGCTTTTCCAGTTCAATCCGGGTCAGGTTGCCCAATTGTTCCGGATCCAGAGATATTCCTTTGCTGTCTATATTCAGCACGGTAATGGTTGGTTTTGATACCTGGGCATTCATCCCGAATGCTGCAGTAATTAAAACCAGAGTGAAAAGCGTTTTTGTTGTTTTCATGTTTGTTGAATTGATGAGACAAAATTGAGGGGGCAATAGCCCTGAAAGAAACTGTTGTTCACCAATGGGCACATGAATATTGGCAAATTTGCTTACCGGAAATGCCGCTATTTGCATTTTTTGCAAATTCCGGTATCATTTTATTAAGTTGCAGCATGAACCATGCAAAAAACATACAATTGGCGTTCATGACGAAAGTGAAAACTGCAATCCCAGCCAATGTTTCGTTTGTGGATGAATTGGCCGATTTGCTTAAAACCAGTAATGATAGTGCATACAGGCGTATCCGGGGTGAAACGTTGCTGAGTATCGACGAGATTACAGCGATATGCAGTTATTTTAAGGTGTCGTTGGAAACAGCAGCCCAGCCGGACTCAGAGACCGTAACATTCAATTACCGCATCTTAAATGGAAGGTCTGAAGACTTTAAGAACTGGCTCGCCACACTGTTGGATAATGTAAAGCGGATATCAGCTTCAGGAGGCAGTGTAATGTATGCGGCAGACGATGTACCGGTTTGGCATCACTTTTTTCGCGATGATTTTGCCAGTTTTAAAGTGTTCTACTGGTTGAAAAGTATTCTGAATGCGCCGGAATTTGAAAACAAGCCATTCGATAAAGATCTGATTGATCCGGATCTGGTGATTAAAGCCAGGGAATTGTTATCGGAATACAACAAATTAAATTCAACAGAGATCTGGACTGAGGATACCCTGAACAGTACGTTGAAGCAAATTGAATATTACTGGGAAAGTGGATTTTTTACAGATAGGGCTACAGCACTTTTGATGTGCGATTGTGTGGAAGAGGAAGTGACTATCTTGCGCAGAAATGCTGAAAGATGCTCAAAATTGGAAGGAGAGAATGGGGCAACAATTGAAAATTTCAGTTTTTATCAAAGCGAAATTATGGTTGGAAATAACAGCATACTGGCCAATATTGGAGAAACGAAGATTGCGTATGTAAGCAACAATACCTTCAATTTCATGACCACCATGGATCGAAGTTTTGTAAACGAAAATGAAACCTGGCTCAGGAATCTCCTTAGAAAATCAATCCTGATCAGTGGGGTAAATGAAAAGCAGCGCAACAAATTTTTCACGACTTTAAAGCATAAAATAGATGGACTCCGCGCGACAATTAAATAAACCGGAACAATTATATTCGCATTTTTCTGACATGCCTCAATTAGCACAACGCCTGAATTATATTCAGGAACCACAAACCATCGCCATGGCCAAACTGTCGCGTGAACTCGCCGCACAAGGTCACGATGTGATCAGTTTAAGTCTGGGTGAACCCGACTTTGCTACACCAAAGCATATTCTCGATGCGGCCAAAGCAGCATTGGATAAAGGATATGTTTTTTATACGCCGGTAGCCGGTTATCCCGAATTACGATCAGCCATCTGCGATAAGTTTTTGCGCGATAACGGTCTTGCGTTCAAACCTGATCAGATAGTTGTTTCGACAGGAGCCAAGCAGGCGCTTATGAATGCTGTAATGGCATTGGTAGACAAAGGCGATGAAGTTATTATTCCCACGCCGTATTGGGTCAGTTATTCAGAAATGGTGAGATTGATGGAAGGAATTCCTGTTTTTGTACGCTCAACGCTGGAACAAAATTATAAAATAACTCCTGCACAACTGGAAGCAGCCATTACACCGAAAACAAAAGCATTTATGTTTTCCTCGCCCTGCAACCCAACCGGATCGGTTTATTCACTCCAGGAACTTAAAGCATTTGCTGAAGTTTTTGCACGCTATCCGCGGATTCATATTATAGCCGACGAAATTTATGAATACATCACTTTCACCGGTAAGCATGAAAGCATTGCACAATTTGATGCCATACGCGACCGCGTAATTACCATCAACGGAATGAGTAAAGGTTTTGCCATGACCGGGTGGAGAATTGGTTATCTGGGGGCATCAAAAGAAATTGCGGCTGCCTGTGAGAAAATTCAAGGGCAGTTTACTTCTGGCACCAATGCCATTGCGCAGGCAGCGAGCATTGTAGCACTGAATGGAACGCGTGAGCCAACCAATGCCATGCGTAATGCTTATGAACGCAGAAGAAATCTGGTGATTAACCGGCTGAAGGAGATAAAAGGTCTGGGTTGCAACAATCCGGAAGGTGCTTTTTACGTTTTTCCGGATATCAGCCATTTTCTGGGTAAATCTTATCAGGGTCAACGGATTGAAACGGCAACGGATTTGTGCATGTATTTACTCAATACCATGCATGTGGCCATGGTAACTGGCGAAGCATTTGGTGCTCCGGAATGTGTAAGAATATCTTATGCTACAAGCGACGATAAATTGGAAATAGCAATGCAACGCATCAAAACAGGGCTCGAACAATTGAGCTAAATCAAATCGCAAGAAGAAAATCAGGCATGAAGCATATATTGGAAGCATTTAATAACAAACGGGTATTGGTTGTGGGTGACGTCATGATCGATGCTTACTATTTCGGAAGAGTAGAGCGTATTTCGCCTGAAGCTCCCGTACCCATAGTTTCGGTTGAGAAAAAGGAAAACAGGTTAGGGGGTGCAGCTAATGTTGCCATGAACTTAATATCGTTAGGAGCCCGGCCTGTGATGTGCACAGTGATCGGAAAAGATCAGGAAGGCGATGAAATGCTGGAATTGCTGAAAAAGCAAGGCATTGATACACGTGGTGTAATTCGTTCTGCAAATCGCATTACTACTGTTAAGACCCGCGTGATTTCGCAGCAAACACAAATGTTACGTATCGATCACGAATTAATTTCACCCATTGATACCGATGATGCACAGCAATTGATTAATGCACTTACAGTGCAATTGAAAGAGGCGGATGTACTGATCTTTCAGGATTACGATAAGGGAGTTTTAACACGTGAAAATATTAAGGAAATCACCCGTGCGGCAAAACAGGCTGGTGTCTCTGTGGTAGTTGATCCCAAAAAGCGTAATTTCAATCATTTTGAAGGCGCTTATTTATTCAAGCCGAATTTAAAGGAATTGCGCGATGGATTGAAATTGGATCTGGATCCCGATAATCAGGATGAATTTGAAAAAATCATTTCCGGATTTATGCGATCCATGCAAATCAGCAATATGATGATTACCATGAGCGAACGGGGAGTGATGATTACCGATGGCAAAACATTTGATTATATACCTGCTCATATCCGAAAAATTGCTGATGTAAGTGGTGCAGGTGATACGGTAATCAGTGTTGCTGCACTTTGTGTAGCGAATGGCTGGAACAACCGCAAAGTAGCTGAATACTCAAATCTGGCGGGTGGATTGGTTTGTGAAGAGGTTGGAGTGGTTCCAATCGACAAACAAAAACTGGCAGAAGAGATAGATCAATTGAAGCTCGCATGAAAATGCGTTTTGCATTTTTGAGTGTGATGTTGATTTCGGGAATGGTTCGTGCGCAACAGGAGCCTTTACGTCCGATTCCACCAACAGAAACGCGCGAAGCGGATGTAATGTTCAGTAAACGCATCTGGAGAATCATCGATTTGCGGGAGAAGCAGAATAAAATCATATGCTGGCCGAAGGATCCCATAACGCGCATGTTATATCTCGGAGTCCAATCCAATCAACTTAAACCGTATAAGGATGATTCCTTGCGTTCGGTGTTTAATCTGGAAGAATTTGCCATGCGCGGGTCTTCTAAAATCCTGGTACGTAAACTTGTTGATCCGAATGACCCGGAAGGTTTTTATGTTACCGATACAGTAATGGAACCATTCAATCCGGAAGAACAGATCGATCATCTGTTGTTGATGGAGGATTGGTATTTTGATAAACGGATGAGCAAAGAATTTCCACGCATCATAGCCATAGCACCGTTATTCAATTGGAAGGTTGAGGGCTATGATCTGGGATTGCAGCCTCTTTGCTGGTTGAAATTTGATGATCGTGCAAAAAAAGAAACAACCTGTCGTACCATTTTAGTAAATCACCGCCTGTTCAATCCGGTGAATTCCAGATCCATGTTTACTTACGACGATTGGTTTCAACAGCGGCGTTTCAGCAGCTTCATCATCAAAACATCCAATATGTATGATATCAATATTATGGATGACCCCGATATAAAGCACAGCGGTTTAAAGGCACTGATTGAAGCAGAACGTCTTAAACGGGAAACCTTTGAACGGGATGCAAATTTGTTTGAGGAATAAGGGAAAAAACTATATTGCATGGACTAATCGCATCATGCATGAGTTTATTTGCAAAAAAAGACATCAACACTTTATTACAGGATGCTGAAGGGCATCGATTGAAACGTACCCTGGGTCGCGGCAGCCTGATTGCTCTTGGAATAGGAGCCATTATAGGAGCGGGTCTATTTGTACGAACTGCTGCTGCAGCAGGCGAGCATGCCGGGAATGCTGTGACCTTATCCTTTATCATTGCTGCTCTCGGGTGTGCATTTGCAGGCTTGTGTTATGCCGAATTTGCAAGCATGATCCCGATTGCAGGAAGTGCCTATACATACGCATATGCAACAATGGGTGAGATGGTAGCATGGATCATCGGATGGTCGCTTATTCTTGAATATGCGTTGGGTGCAGCTACTGTTGCGATAGCCTGGAGTGAATACCTCAACAAATTGATCGGTGGAATTGTCCCGTATGAATGGTGTCATTCACCCATGGAATCAATACAAAATCTCGATGGGTCACTTACCCATGGGATCATGAATTTACCGGCTTTGGCCATTTTACTGGTGCTATCTTTATTGTTGATTCGTGGAACACATCAGTCGGCAGTTTTTAACAGCGTTATTGTTATTGTAAAAGTTTCCATTGTATTGTTGTTTATTGCATTGGGCTGGCAATATATTCGTCCTGAAAATCATATTCCTTATATGATACCTGAAGATGCAGCTCCTGCATTATTGCCCAATGGATCTTTTTACGATTACAGCAATTTTTGGCGACATGGATGGGGAGGTGTTTTAACCGGAGCCGGGATAGTTTTCTTTGCCTTTATCGGTTTTGATGCAGTTTCAACAGCAGCGCAGGAAGCAAAAAATCCTAAAAAAGATATGCCTGTAGGTATTCTCGGATCGTTGGTCATTTGTACATTTCTGTATATTTTATTTTCGCATGTTTTAACCGGCGTTTCACCATACACCGATTTTGTTAAAGAAGGCAAAGAGGCCTCTGTAGCCTATGCTATTTCTACTTATATGGAAGGGTATGGTTGGCTGGCCACAGCGGTAACAGTAGCCATCCTTGCCGGATTTTCTTCTGTCATTCTGGTGATGTTGCTGGGGCAATCGCGTGTGTTTTATTCCATGTCGCACGATGGGTTATTGCCCAAGGCCTTTTCTGATTTGCATTTGAAATACCACACACCTTATAAATCTAACCTGATCCTTTTCGGATTTGTTGGAGCATTTGCTGCGTTTGTTCCCGGTAGTGTAGCCGGTGACTTAACCAGCATTGGAACATTGTTGGCTTTTGTGTTGGTAAGCGCGGGTATCTGGATTTTGCGGAGAACAAATCCGGAATTGAAACGACCGTTCAAAACACCATTGGTACCCTTGGTTCCCATCTTAGGTATTGTGGTTTGTTTGGCCATGATTGTTGGTTTACCCGGACCCACGTTGTTAAGCGCATTGTTATGGATGTTATTCGGCTTATTGGTATACTTTGTGTATAGCCGGAAGCATAGTAAACTGGCAGGCAAATAAGGGTTGATTATCGCAATAAGGTTACAGTGCCTGTTTGCGTAAACAAGGTGCCGTTGTAACCGCGACCTTCAACCATGTAACCAAACACATCGCATTGTACCGGTTCATTCATGTATGTGCCATCCCATTTAAATTGCGTGTCTCTGCTTTCATACAAAATCTTGCCCCAACGATCGAAAATGATAATTTTAAAGTCGACTATATTGGTGACTGAAATCCAGAAGTAATCATTGTCTCCATCCTGATTAGGAGTAAATGCATTGGGTGCAAACAACAATTCCCTGACCTTTACCTGCAACGGTTTGGTAATAGAATTTTCGCAACCGGATGCCGTATCTATGGCAAATAAGGTCGCCCAGAATTTGCCCGGATTTTGATAAATAGTATACGTATTAAATGCGCTGTCTTCCATCCCATCCCCAAAAACCCAATGGTATCGGTTTCCGCCAATCGACTGATTCTCGAAAGTAACTGTATCCTCCAGAACATAGATGGGGTTATTGGTAGAGTAATACGCAAAATCAGCAATTGGAACAGCAGCAGTTTTCACTGTATTGGTTGCTGAATCCACACATCCGAATGTACTCTGAGATTTAACTTTTACTTCAAAGCTTCCGGGTGAGATATACACGTGGGTCGGATTGGGTAATATGGAAGAAACCCCATCGCCAAAATCCCATGAGTAGGCTATACCTTTCATCGATGGCGTAGCATTGAATTGAACGGTTAGCGGAATACAACCGGAAAAGGAATTGGTTGCAACTACAGGTTTAACCGTTGAATCCACTTTGATCAATAATTCAATGGTCGTATCACATAAACTGGAATTGTCGACCATGCGCAAGGTGATCAGTTGCATACCCTGCGCCATCCAGTTGAGTTGAACATTCGGTAACCCGTTTCCGGAAACAATGTTTGCTCCCGGAATAGTCCATTCATAAATATAATCACCAACCGGATCAGCGCTGTAAATATAATTTTGCATACCGGTGCAAGCCGGATTGTTGCCGGCAATGGAAGGTATAGGTCTTGAGCGGATCTGAATATTCAGATTAATCAGAGAATCACATCCGACCGGAGTAATGTCTTTCAAACTTACAGTTCCTGTCGGACCAACACCCCACAAAACCTGAATGCTGCTTTTATCCGGAGATTGAAAGCTGATTGCTCCACCGGTTACGCTCCATTCATACATATGGCTGGTATCAAAATTTGCTACCCAATAGGTTTCACTGGTATGTGCGCAGATATTGTTTGCACCAGTGATGATTGGGGAAGGAGAAAGCCGAATAATGATTGGGATGAAATAAGAGGAATCACACAAAGCAGGTGAAATTACCTGCAACGAAACCTGCCCCAAACCGGCCTTACCCCAGGTAACCTGAATCATAGAATCGTGAATCAACTGAAACGTGCCACCGCTTACATTCCAGTTATAAGTATATCCCGGCAGATAACGACCATAATAAAACGCATTGTGGTTTGAACATACCAGAACCGGACCATTAATGAATACAGAAGGAGTTGGTCGTATAGTAATATTCATGGTGATAGTTGAGTCACAACCTGCCGGAGAAATGGCAGTAAGTGTAATGATTCCTGTTGTCCCGTTTCCCCATTGTACCTGAATGGTTTTGGCATCGAGTGTAACCGATGTGATGAAACCACCCGAAACGGTCCATTGATAGGTATTACCTGCCACAAAATTGGTTACTACATAGGTTTCACCATTTAAGCCGCAAACTAAATTTGGACCGGTAATTGCCGGTATGGGTGTTGGTCGGATAATAACCGGTAGATTAAATATGGAGTCGCATAAATCAGGTGAAATGACTTGCAGGGAAACCTGTCCGATTCCGGTATTGCCCCAGCTCACCTGAATCATGGAGTCATGCAGGGTTTGAAAAGTACCACCCGATACATTCCAGTTGTAATTGCTGCCTGTAATGTATTTGCTGTAATAAAGTGCATTTCGTGAAGAACAAACCAGAACTGGACCATTGATCCAAACAGCAGGTGTGGGTCTGATGTGAACAATTTGTTTCAGGATAGAATCGCAACCAAATCCGGATGTGGTTTTGAGTTGAACAAATCCGGAATCCGGTGTTTGCCAAATTACTGAAAGAAGGGTATCGGTCAGGCTTCCCACAACTTGTCCTCCTGTTACAGTCCATGCATATTGAATGCCGGATTGAAATACAGTATGATAGACTGCTGTTTTTCCGGTGCATACCAAAAATGGTCCGGTAATTTCGGGTATAGGAGTAGGATTAATGATGATGGACTTAACAACAGTTGAATCGCATCCTGCAATTTGTGAAAGAGTAAGTGTAACCTGGCCAGTTCCTGCATTGTTCCAGCTTACCTGAATAAATGTATCGGTAACACTGCCTGAAATTGTTCCACCTGTAACAACCCATGTGCGGTTATAACCCGCAACAGATGTTGTTGTAAATATGGATTGTTTAAAAGCACAAACCGAATCAGGTCCTGCAATAACAGGAATTCCACGTGGATGAATTACAATGTTTAAAAACACTGAAGAATCGCAACCCAAGGCTGTTGTTTGGTATAAGCTAACTGAGCCTGTTCCGGATGTATTCCAGATTACAGTTAAAATACTATCCGAAGCACTTCCCTGTATTGTGCCACCTGAAACAGACCATTGGCAACTCACACCGGCAGCGGGTGAACAACTGTACTGAATTGCATCATATTGACAAAGCGTGTCGTCACCTGAAATGACAGGTATTGGTGCAGGTAAGATGAGAACAGATTTGTTCACTGTTGAATCGCATCCGTTTGGTAACAGAACGTTCAGTTGTACATTGCCTGTTCCGGATATTCCCCAAATCACCTGAAGCGATGTGTCGGTGCTGCTTCCAAGAATAGTTCCTCCGCTTACTGACCAGCTGTATGTTTCACCCGTATGAAAAGCAGTTGAATAAACTGCCGGTGCATAGGCGCAAATAGAATCGGGGCCGTTTATAACCGGAACAGGAGACGGTTTTATGGTTATCTGAACTTCATCGGTATCGGCCGGGCAGGTGCCATTGCCGGTAGTAATTAATTTTAAGGTAAAGATGCCTGCGGTCGATTCGTTTACCGAAGGATAATATGTTGTATGTAAAACCGAATCATCCGGATTAAAAGTACCTTCTCCGTTGATCCACCTTCCACCATTTACGGCACGTACTTCTCCGCGCAGAAATGCAAAATTCTGGCGGGTGCACAAAGCAGTATCATTGCCCGCAAGGGCTTCAATGGGCACACTGAACCCACGCACCAGTACTGTATCCCGAGCAACCGTGCATCCCAGCGAATCAATCATGGTTACGTAATAGATTCCGGTATCAACATTTAAAAGTTGTGTGGTATCTCCTGTGTTCCAGGAATAGCGGAAAGGTGGCAAACCACCCATTGGTGTTGCCGTAATAGAAGCAGTAGTGCCGCCAAAACATACAGTTGGATCGTCAGGTAATATATCCACATCAATATTGGTCACAAACCGCACAGTGGCTGTATCGCAAAACATGGTTCCGCCGCAACCGCCCATTATACGTCCGCAAACGCGATATGTTACTGTAGGCGGATAATTTCCTGTCGGGATGATAGAAACTGAATCGCAATCTTCTGTACAACTTAAATACGAATCGTATGTTGCTGAGGATGGAACGGATTGCCAGGTTATGGAAGTATCTACCAGTCCATAGGCTTTTAAAAAACCAATACAAGCTTCATTGATAATTAATTTACCATCCATCGCTGGTTTGGGGATGGCCTTTATCTGATATACATTGATATTATTACCCGGTTTACAAAAAGTAATACGGTGAGGCCCCGGACCGTTGAGGCAAATATCCTGGCCAACCGGATAGGATATTCCACAACCAATCTGATAATAAAGTGCGCCGGGAGGTAGTGCACCTGAAGCAATATCAAATCGGATACCGGTTGAATTTGAATCCAGGGTGAGAATAAATTCAATGCAACGATCCGGATCCAAAGAACCACAACAGTAACCAGATCGGATAACACTTACACTGTTCCATGTACTATCGGGATTTCCGGATAAATCAATGGTAAAGGATGGTGCCCCGCTGCAAGGTTGAGCTGAGGTACGGGAAAATCCGTAAAGCAGAACGAACAACACCATTCCCCTGCAAATCCAATTCCATATTGCTACTTTCCGACTCATCTGATAAACAGACAATTTTACCTCTTGTATCGAATTATAGCTAACTTGTTTTGTAAAATCTCTGTTTGTATTCTCAGTAAGTCAAGGTTCTAAGACAGAATTCAAAAGATTCGTCTATATTTATACAGCAAGACTATCCGATGAATAAAGGGAAATCACATTGTGTAAGAATCGTCAAAAAGAGAAACATTAAAATCGGATGTTAGACTAAAACACGTTTATCGAACGTTAAGGAGCGCAATAATTTGCTCAATGGATAAATCGCTTGTTGATTAGTGCAGTTTCATGAAACAGGCAATAAAAAAGTATTAATTAAAATGTACGAATGACGGATTACGAATTACAAAATTCGAAAAAAATAGTACTTGCCTCGCTGAAGCGCAGCGAAAGCGGGCGAATTAGCTGTCCGGAGATCACTAACTCAACAACTAACAACTAACAACTAACAACTAATAACTAATAACTAATAACTAATAACTAATAACTAATAACGATTAACCAATTCTCTTCACATAGTTTTTGATTTTTTCCCGGTCGTTTCCCACGACCCTGATAGCACCGGTTATCTTTTGGTATGAGACACCCAACTGATGAGCCAGATAACTTACCTCGTATGATTCCCCACCGGCAACCTTACTGCGGTCGGCCTTGCCTTTACGTAATTTATTGTCAGACATAACCTTATAATTAGAGACACAAAATTAGCTCAATACTTGCATGCCTGTTGCTGATTTTTCTCCATATTTTGATCCGGGGTTGCATGAAATTAGTAGGTGATTATTGCCACCAAAAATGGATCAGAAATTGGGCTGAATGCCCGGATAGAACTGTAGAATGCTAATGCAGCAACAAAACCTCTTTTCTTCTGGCAGTCAAACTTTGATTATAAGGCAGAACCGAAAGGCCGCGGTCAATACATTGTTTTGCCAAAGGATAATTTCTGACCTTCTCCAAACATTTCGATAAATCTACGTAAACGGCTGCTATATAGGTTGTGTCTATTCCTTTGGTTTCACGGATCTTTTCGAATTTTTCCAATGAAAACCGGGCTTCGGTATAATGACAATCGCCATTGTATAAGCGGGCTTGTTCAAGGTAGTTATATGAATAAAGGAGTTTTATGGTTCGGTTTTCGCGCAAATGTTTATAGGTTTGGGTTATCCGGTTTAATGCTGTAATTCGTTGATCAGGCGTAGGCAGCAAAGCTGTTTTTTTGGTTATAGCCAGTTCGGCTACCCCGATATATTCACGGTTGTTCGGATCAATAGAACTAGCCGCAAAGATATACTTCAGCGAAGACTCAAAATCGTTTTGAAAGAGTGAATTTCTGGCAGACTCAAACAAGAAATCCATTTTGAACCATTCAGTTAATGCACTGTCGGCCTTAAATGATAAAGCAAACCGGTTGTAATAATATTCAAAGAGCCGTTGATCACTTCGCCCCAGCAACACTTCTTCTTTCATGCGATTGTACTCTGCCCTTACCAGTTTGGTTCTGCTTTTAACAGGACTAACACAATACAATTTAATAAGCGTTCCAATAGTATTGGTGTCTGCGTAATATGCTGTTGTAAATAAATTATTGGAATAAGCCATAAACATCAGAAATCGAATGCGTTCCGAATTGTTGAAGCAGAACGCTTTTTCGGCATTGATTATGGTATTCCCAATAGCCTGATTGGTACCTGTATACAAGGAGAGGTTATAGTTAAACAATCCAATATTATAATATTGCAACCCTACCAACTCGCGGTAATTTATATTAGTGCGGGAGTAATAATATTTATTGAATGTTGTTTCTATTCCATTACTGTCGAGCTCTCCGTATGTGATGAGTTTGTATTCGAGCATCATGTCAATGTATTTATTCATGAATGAAGTACTCGGTTTGTAGAACCCGGTTTTTGGATTGGTTGATTCCAGGGGGATATTGAATTTATCCGGATCTACGATCAGATATACATGATCTGGTAATTCCTTTACCTGGTAGGGGATTTTTAATTCATTAAGTACGTGGGCAAATAATGAAGTACCGGTGACGCAATTATAATATCCACTTTGAAAAATATTATAAAAGGTTACCTGTTCATCGTATTTTTTCAGGTATTGATTATGTGTGCGCTTGAATATATGCCTGATTTTAAAAGAGAACGACATTTTCTCTACTTCCTGAGACAATGCCTTGATAAAAGTGTCCATGTCGGAACGGATGCGTTGCATCTGGTTTTCGGTCAGGTCAGATTCGCCGGCCAGCATAAAATCAAGCATACTCCATGTTACAGAATCGGTTGAATTGAGAATTGTTCTTTCCAGCTCAGAATTGTATTGCTGATGCTGACTGATCAGAACTTTTATATTTAAGGTGTCCTTTTGGTCTGCAAAAGCAGTTGGAATAGCGCTGAATTCTAAAATGAAAAGTTGGAACAGCAACAGGTATACAGGTTTCATGTGTCCAATTTGTATAAAAAGCCGGGATAATTCAATGATTTATGAAAGGTTCAATAAATTTTTGCTCCAAAATGTTTATTTCATACCCTCAGACAATAATTTAAAGCATATCCTGCAGTTTGTGCAAAATTATGCAGTTTCAAATGGATAGGAAACTGTAGCCGGATTGATTCAGACAAATAGAATTGAAGAGCAGGATCAGGTTGGATTTCAGTGTCAGATTTTTGAAAAGGATAAGCGGTAAGCTTTCTCAATAGTCAAAGAAATCCTAAAGGAATAGTCTTAAGTCTTGTAGTTAGTGACTTTAACAGTGATTTAAAAATTCCATTGAGGGGTCTTAAATTTTCCAGCAAACCATGATGTGATAAACGGCGCAACCAAGTAAGGGTCAAATTGTACTTAAGCGCATGAAGACAAAACTAATTTATTATCTGCTTGTGTGTTGCCTTGGATGCAGCATACATGTAAAAGCTCAAAGCAATTACAGCTTTAGCATTGGAAATTTCACCTATCAGGATTTGACCAATCCAACGCTTATACATGGGTCCGATTCGATCGCATCGGCCTATTTTGTGAATTGTGATATGCTGTTTCCTGCCTTGGGTGCTCATGTGGATTTCAGATTGAATTCTTCCGTTCCAAGTCTTGGGGCTTATGTAACGCGGGCCGGTTATCTGGCAGTTTACGAAAGTCCGGGTTATGAGCATACCTATGCATTTCATGGGTATTATTTTCCCGGATTGCAAAAACGGGATTCAAATTCTGCCATTTCCTTTGAATTAACAGGATCAGCAGGAAATAAATTGCTGAAGTTTCAATGGAAGAACATGGGATTACTCAATCATGGATCCGACGAATTTGTGAATTTTCAGATTTGGTTTGATGAAGCTACTGAAACAGTTACCTATCATTATGGTCCATCTAATCTGGTATGGGATTCGCAGGAAGTTGCGGTGATCAATTTATTCAGGGCACCCAATGATTTCAGTAGTTTTACGCATGCCACCTGTTTAACGGGTGATGCTGCAGTACCTGCTTCCCTAACAGCAGTCCATCCGGTAAAATTCGAAGAATTGATGGGAACTATACATTTCCCACCTACTGGAACGACGATCACTTTCCTGCAAAGTATTTCGGGAGTAAAGAAAGCCGGAATAAAACCTTTGTTTGAAGCGTTTCCCAATCCATTTCATGCGTTTGTTCAGATACAATGCAAGGGCACATTTAATTGGGAACTTACAGATTTGATGGGAAAAACGATTCAAAAGGGATCAGGGTCAGATGATGTACAAATTGATACCCGTGATTTGATACCGCAGGTTTATTTATTAAAGCTGGAACAGCAGGGAAATGTCGAGATACAAAAACTGATTCGGTAATTATACCGAACAATAAGAAACCTCCCGGGGTAAGTGTAAAATCAGACCTTCACCCGAATAGTAGTATGCTGTTTCGGGTGAATGGTTTGATGCATAAACGGAGACTTGCCAATACCGGTTAGCAGCGGGATGCTCACGCAAGTTACTTAATTCATTCAGCACCAGTTGCAATCTTCACTTCAATCTATTAGATTGGTATTGATTATGGCTATGTATCTAGGTGGAAAATCCCCCATTGGAATTCAGCATGAATTGTTTCAGGAAATTCGGAACCGGATTCCCGGGAATCAGTCCTTTGCAGACACCATTGCGGGAGTACTTGAAATTGGTATTGACAGTGCATATAGGCGCATCCGCGGCGAGAAAGCCATTACGCTGGAAGAGGCGAAAAAGCTCGGAGATCATTTTCAGGTTTCTTTAGACAAAGTTTTGAGTCAGGGTCAATCATCAGATCAAATTGTATTTCAAAATCAGGTAAGGGCAGGAACAGATTTTGCCGGTTATTTGGATGCTTTACTTGAACAAACCCTGATTTTCAAAAAACAAGGCAATGCTATGGTTTATTTTGATGCCAAGGATTTTGCTCCTTTTCAGTTGTTTCATTTCAATTTTCTAACACGGTTTAAAATGTTCTTTTGGCTCAAGGCTATTCTGGGTTATCCTGAATTTACCAACATGAGTTTTGAAGATTATCAACCGGACGAGCTTTATATGCGAACCGTTCATAATATTGCTTTAAACTACTGCAAATTGCCGTCAACAGAAATTTGGAGTATAGATACTATCCATACCACCATACGTCAATTGGAGTATGTGAAATACGCCGGGTATTGCAAAGATCCAAAGAGTCTGATAACTGTATTCGATGAGTTTGAAGCTTTGGTAAATCACTTGAAATCACAGGCCGAACAGGGAAGGAAATTTGTTTATGGAACAAAGCCGGATGAAGAAGCAGGCCTCTTTCATTTGTATTATAATGAAACGTACCTTGGTAACAATACTGTGTTGGTAACGAGCGAAAATCAGCAGCAGGTGTTTATGAATTATAATGTATTAAGTTATTTGACTTCCGGAAACACAGAATTTTGCAGACAAACCAAACAGTTTATCGATAACGCCATTCAGAAATCAGTTTTAATAAGTGCAACAGGAGAGAAAGACCGGAATCGCTTTTTCCGCAACATTTCAATTAAGTTGAGTGAAGCGCGTTCGGCGTTGCTTGCGTAATTCGGGATTGCCACAGCGTTTACAATATTTCCAGTCTTCTTTTTGCCTGCCACAACGGTTGCAGGATTCCACTATTTTGGGTTTATGTCCTGCAAAACGTACAAGGTTCCTGATGCCGGCTACCAGCCACATTAAAACAATGAATAGGTAATAATAGAGTCGAAACATGTGCAGAGGAAAATCTCCTGCAATTATAAGTCAGGCAATGTCAATCTGATTATGAAAAGGATCAGTTTCAGTGTACAGATACTATAAATTAAACTTTACGAGAGATATGTGGTTGAATACAAGTTATGAAATGGGTGTTTCGGTATAATATGTTTTAAACAAATGCATATGTAAATTCAAGAATCATCGGATCAACGTTATATGCCCGGTTTGAGCGAAATATTTACCTTGTAGTCCTCTGGCATGTAAAAGATAAACATAAACATCGGTTTGAACCGGATTGCCATGGTATGTGCCATCCCATTGATTATTTATGTCAGTAGATTTAAAGATCAGGCCACCCCATCTGTCATAAATGCTTAGCTCAAACTCTGTGATATTGTAAAGCCCGAGATATAACAGGTCGTTTATTCCATCTCCATTTGGTGTAAATGCATTCGGAACAAATACCAATTCATGTACATTTACTTCCAGTGATTTTGTAACCACACTTGTACAACCGGATAACGTATCAATGGTTTGAAGATATACATTGTATATGCCGGGTTTATTGTAAGTATGTTTTGTATTGAATACTGAATCGGTATTTCCTTCACCCAATTCCCATAAGTATCTGTTACCACCAAATGACTTATTGATAAAGTGAACGGTATCTTCTTCTGCATATATGATTTCATTCTGATGGGTATAATCAAATTGGGCTTTAGGCGAATGATGTGCTTTTACCGTTGTACTGGCAGAATCTTTACAACCGGAAGAGTTTATTGCTTTTACTTTTAATTGATAGGTTCCCGGCTTCGTATACACGTATTCCGGATTTGGTTTGCTTGAGAATGATCCATCGCCAAAGTCCCATAAATAGGTAACTCCGCCTGTGTTGTCATTTCCACTGAATGTTACATACAACGGAAGGCAGCCCTTTAATGTATTGGATTCAATTACCGGTTTAAAAACAGAGTCTACCGTTACGTGAATAAATACTGTGCTGTCGCAAAGTGTGTTTGGATCAGTCATGGTCAGGCTGATTTTATACGTGCCTTTTTCAGTCCATGGAAAAATAATCTGATCATTATTACCGGTAAATAACAATTGATCGGTTGAAGTAATATTCCACTGATATAAATAATTACCAGCCGGTAAAGCTTTATATATTCCATCCGTTGAGGTGCAACCTTTGCTGGAGCCAACAATGGCCGGTACCGGTGTTGGAAATATTTGAATGGGTTTGGTAAGCGAAGAATCGCAACCAAACGGATTTGTCTGGGTAAGGGTGATGGTTCCGGTACCGGGTAATCCCCATAATATATTTACACTGCTGGCATGAATGTCGCCGGTTATGATTCCTCCCAAAACAGACCATGTATTAACTATTCCGGGAACAGAAGGAGTGGAATACACCACATTTTTATGAGCGCAAGAAGAGTCGGGACCAATGAAAAACGGAACGGGAGTCGGGTGGATGGTAACCGCTATCTGGATGCTTGTATCGCAACCAGATTTATTAATTTCAATAACACGGATATTACCCAATCCCAATCCATTAGCCTGCCATTCAACACGGATCAAAGTATCAGCATTCGTACCAACCTTTAATCCATTGTTGATACTCCATTGATAAGTACTTCCCTGGAGAGCATTGACATGGTAATTGTATTGTTTAAATTCACATACACCCGAATCTCCTATGATTAAGGGCATTGGTTTTGCATTAATTTTAACATGGAGTATGGCTGTTGAATCGCAGCCGGAACTGTTGATCTGTGTTACACGAACTATTCCTCCGCCACCGTTGGACCACAGCACCTGAACCTGAGTATCGTTATTCATCCCCAGTATTGTTCCACCTATAACCTCCCATAAATACGTGTTTCCAAAATCCGGGTTGGTATGATAAACAGCCTGAGTGTTACTACAAGCTGAATCCGGACCTTGAATCACCGGCAATGGGGTGGGACGAATGAAAATTGAAAATGGAATGAGGGTATCACAACCCAAAGAACTGGTTTGTTTTAAATAAATAGTGCCGGGTCCGGTTACACCCCATTTAACCTGAACGGTATTGGAAAATGGATCGCCAACAATGATGCCACCACTAATAATCCATTCATTTGTGAATCCTGCTGGCGATGCAATAGAATATGCGGTATGCTTGAATTCACAAACGGTATCAGGTCCTGATATTTCGGGTAATGGCATAGGCGCTATTTGTACAGGAACAGTGACCAGCGAATCGCATCCGAATGTGTTAATCTGGTAGATGGAAACCATGCCTGTTCCACTATCATCCCATTTAACCTGAATGGCCGTATCGGTATCATTTCCGATGATGGTTCCACCAGAGATATTCCATTGGTATTGATGACCGGGTGTAGTGTTGGTCGAATAGTTTTCTTTTCTAAACCGGCATACAGTGTCGGATCCTGAAATCAATGGAATCGGAGTTGGTCTGATTGTAATTGATGTGAAAACAGATGAGTCGCATCCGGATGTATTAGTTTGTTGGAGGGTTAAAATTCCGGAACCGGATGTATCCCATTTGACAACTACAGTTTTATTTGTATCACTTCCATAAATGGCCCCACCGGTAATGGTCCAATGGTAGGTATGTCCGATCATACTATCGGCATTGTATACGGAGTAATCAATTGGCTTATACCTGCAGGCGATTTGCGGACCGGTAATGACAGGAGCCGGAATAGAGTCAATTAAAATGGAATGATTGACAGAAGTATCGCAGCCTGCAAGATTTATGCGATGTAAATACAAACTACCCGTTCCGCGACCATGCCACTGGACCCGGATTAAAGTATCCTCATAATATTCTTTGATTTCACCACCGGTTATACTCCAGGTATTTACAGTGCCCGGAATAGCGGGAATGGAATAGTTTCTGAATCTGTGCTCGCAAACAATCAATGATCCGTTAATAGGTAAAGGCGGAGTCGGATGAATAATTACATTTTTGGAAATGGTGGAATCACAACCGGAACCATTAGTTTGTTTGAGTTCTACAAATGCAATGCTAGTATCGCCCCATTTTACAAGTATAAAAGTATCGTTGCTGTTGCCAAGTACGGTTCCTCCGGTTACACTCCAACTATAAGTATTGCCCGGCAATGATGATGTTGTGTACATTGCCTGTTTGAAAGCACAAATATGATCGGGGCCGTTAAAACCCGGAACAGGTGTTGGTTGAATGACGATATTCCTGCTCACTGTTGAATCGCAACCAAACATATTGATTTGTTTCATACTTATGATTCCAATTCCGCTTGAATCCCATTTCACATTTACCAGAGTATCGGTATTGCTGCCAGTAATTGTACCTCCGGTTACGCTCCATAGATAAGTGAATCCGGGTGAGAAGTGGGTATAATAGATGGTATGTTTGAATTCACATACACTGCTGTCGCCAACAAGATCCGGAGCAGGAGTTGATCGAATGAAGATGGATTTACTTAGTGTTGAATCGCAGTTTAAAATATTGGTTTGTGATACGCTAATAGAGCCAGCTCCATTCTTATTCCATTTTACCAATACCAATGTATCTGTGTTACTTCCTATAATGGAGCCACCGGTTACATTCCACTGATAGGTATTTCCGGCTGACGGATTGGTATAGTAAGTATGTGTATTGTATTCACAAACGGATGTATCTCCGGTTAGAATTGGTACGGGAGTTGGAGCAATGGTAATTGGAACAGTTACGACAGAATCGCAGGCAAATAAGTTGGTTTGAAGAACAGAAACCATCCCATTTCCGGTTGAATTCCAAAGAACATCTATTGACGAAGCTGTACTGTTTCCAATAATTGTTCCGCCGGTTACGGTCCACTGGTAGGTATTGCCTACCACAAAATTGGTGGAGTAATTTGCCTTTTTATACTCGCAAACGTTTACCGGTCCGGTGATAGCAGGTGCCGGAGTAAGACGGATGATAATGGATTTAGATACAGTTGAATCGCAAGCCGTGGGACTTGTCTGGGTAACACTTATAGATCCGATTCCCTGACTGTCCCATTTAACGATAACCAATGACTCGGTATTGCTTCCTACGATTACTCCACCCGTTACATTCCAAAAATAGAAATCAGCGGAATCGAAAGAAGTAGAATAGGCATATTGTTTGAATTCGCATACAGTTGTAATACCTGTAATTTCAGGAACCGGGGTTGGTTTAATAGTAATGTTTTGATAGAAAGTTGAATCGCAGAATAGGGAATTAGTTTGTGATACAGAAACAACGCCGTTGCCTTTTGTATTCCAGTTTATGTGAACAACAGTATCAGTATTGCTACCAATAATTGTTCCGCCAATAGCTGACCAATAATAAGTATGACCAGGTGAAGGATTGGTATGGTAAGTGTAGTGTTTATATTCACATACAGTGGTTGGACCGCTCAGATTTGCACCCGGTGTTGGCTGGATATGAATTGTAGTTGTTACAGTAGAATCACATCCCGATGCATTGATTTGTTTGACAGAAATTGTTCCGGATGTTAGGATGCCCCATTTAATTTCAACAGTTGAATCTGTGCTGCTTCCAACAATATCACCTCCGGTAACTGACCATTGGTAGGTATAACCCGGATTGGTGTTGGTTGTATAAAGTGCATGGTTGTTGACACAAACCAATGTATCTCCTGAAATAGACGGTTGTGGTATAGATTGTATGGAAATGGTTCTGACCAACGATGAATCACAGATCGAGCTATTCGTTTGGGTTATGCGAATTGATCCAGAACCACCTACATTCCACTTTACATGAATTACCGTATCCGAATTGCTTCCAAGTATGGTTCCTCCTGTAACATTCCAAAGGTAAGTATGGCCAGCAAAAGCATTGGTTGAATAGGTATATTCTCTGAAAGCACAAACGGTTGAGCTGCCATTAATTATTGGTGCGGGTGTTGGGTTTATGGAAACATTCAGTGAGATAGTTGAATCACAATTAAAAGCATTGGATTGGGTAATTGAAAGTAGACCAACCCCCGCCGTATCCCATTTTATCTCAACAGATGATGAGCTACTGCTTCCGGTTATTGTTCCACCAGTTACATTCCATTGATAATTGTCACCGGCAACGAAATTAGTTGAGTATGTATAATGCTTGTTAGCGCAAACTTCCGTATCTCCGGTTATTGAAGGTGTAGGAGTGGGCCTGATAGTTATTGCCTTACTTCTTGAAGCATCGCACAGAAAGGAATTGATCTCAGTTATCCCAATTGAACCCGATCCACTTGTATTCCATTTCACTTCAACTAGCGTATCTGTACTACTACCTATAATGGTTCCTCCGCTGACATTCCATTGATAGGCATTTCCCCAATGACCATTGGTTGAATAGCTATGATGTTTGAATGCACAAACGGTTGAATCTCCCTTGATTTCTGGTGTTGGCGTTGATGTTATGCTAACTGGAATAGTAAGTATTGAATCACAGGTAAACAAGTTTGTTTGCATCACCGAAACAGAGCCGGTACCCGGGGCACCCCAATGGATATCAACCGAAGCGGAGTTGTTGCTACCAACTATTATTCCACCGGTTATAAACCATTGATAGGTATGACCAGCGCTTGTGTTGGTAGTATAAGTTGTATGTCCGTATGCACAAACCTGAGTATCTCCAAGTATGGTCGGTGAAGGAGTAGGTCGAATAGTAATCGACCTGCTGACCGTTGAATCACAATTGAAAGCATTTGTTTGTGTCAGACTAACAGAGCCTAATCCATTTGTATTCCAATTTACAATAACCAATGAATCATTACTACTACCGACAATGGAACCTCCGTTAACATTCCACTGATAGGTATAACCCGTTGCTGTATTGGTAGCATAGGCATACTGTTTGTTTTCACATACCGATGTATTTCCCGTAATAATTGGAGCCGGAGTTGGTGTAATTGTTATATTGGTACTTACCATTGAGTCACATGAAAAGGCATTGGTTTGTGTAACTGAGATCGTTCCTGCACCGTTTGCATTCCATTTTACTTCAACCGATGAAGCAGCGTTGGTTCCAACGATGGTTCCACCGGTCACATTCCATAAATAAGTATTGCCTGCAGAGGTATTGGTTGTGTATGTATAATGTTTGTACTCGCAAACAGTTGTTGAGCCTGTAATGGTAGGTGCCGGAGTTGGTGTAATTGTGATATTGGTACTTACCGTTGAGTCACATGAAAACGCATTGGTTTGTCTAACAGAAATAGAACCTGCACCGTTTGCATTCCATTTTACTTCAACTGATGAAGCAGCATTACTACCCACGATAGTACCACCGGTCACATTCCATAAATAAGTATTGCCTGCAGAGGCATTAGTGGTATACGTATAATGTTTGTACTCGCAAACAGTTGTTGTTCCGGTAATGGTAGGCGCAGGAGTTGGGTTGATTGTGATAGTTGTACTTACCGATGAGTCACAAGAAAACGCATTGGTTTGTGTAACTGAGATCGTTCCTGCACCGGTTGAATTCCATTTTACTTCAACCGAAGAAGAGGTATTGCTTCCCACAAAATCACCTCCAGTTACATTCCACAAATAGGTATTTCCTGCAGAGGCATTGGTGGTATAGGTATAATGCTTGTACTCGCAAACAGTTGTTGTACCTGTAATAGTGGGCGCAGGAGTTGGGTTGA